>Ga0055584_100000276_pt1 | contig 48714 bp, 31 predicted proteins | sample OSDHelmetaG_FD_58716 | JGI IMG/M metagenome (GOLD analysis project Ga0055584, IMG submission 58716) | Pelagic marine sediment microbial communities from the LTER site Helgoland, North Sea, for post-phytoplankton bloom and carbon turnover... | ecosystem: Environmental > Aquatic > Marine >... | reverse complement strand
GAGTTAGAAAAAGGAGAAACCGATTTTGTTTGTCTCAATTTTGCTAATCCGGATATGGTAGGACATACAGGAGTTTATTCTGCAATCATAAAAGCGGTAGAAACAATCGATTCTTGTGCCCAAAAAGTAGTTGAATCGGGTGTTTCAAATGACTATTCATTTATCATTATTGCCGACCATGGTAATGCCGATTTTGTAATTAACCCTGATGGTTCTCCAAATACCGCACATAGTACAAACCCCGTTCCATGCATTTTGATTGACAGTACTTATACGTCAATACAGAATGGAATATTGGCTGATGTAGCCCCTACATTATTAAGTATTTTAGAAGTACACCAACCCGCTGAAATGACGGGAAAATCTCTTATCTAGCTAGATGAAAGTAGCCAGTTAGTGGTTCTTCAGCAGCAGCTAAGGTCAGCACATAATAGTAAACACCATCATTGTGACCGTCACCAGTCCAATCGTTTCTGTAATTGGAGTCATACAATTTCCGTCCCCATCTATCATAAATAGTTAGGTTATTATAGGGCCATTTTTCTAAATTAAAGAAATGTAAATGTTGGTTGTATGCGTCACCGTTGGGAGTGAAAATTAGTGGAGCAATAACTGAACAATCATCAAATAGTATCTCAATGTTTGTACTAGCATTTAATCCACATTCGTCAGTGGCAACCAATGAATAACCTAATTGGTCTGTTGGTGTTAATTGCGTTGATAAATCAGTCGCATTACTAATTAAACCACTTCCTTCCCATTTAAACGTATAAATACCTGTCCCTCCAGTTACACTTCCAATAGCATCCACGGTATCACCTTCACAAATTATGTAATCTGGCAGAGGAAATAACGTTACATCGTTATATGTAGGAACAGCGATTGAGAACGTATGATTAGCTGTAAATCCGCATCCATCAGTTACCGAAACAGATACAATAGTATCTGAATTAATCGTTATCAACATGCTAGAGTCTGATATTGATGCGTCATTACTCCAAGTGTAGGTCAATCCAAAGCCAGCACCATTAATAATGTTGGCAATAAGTTGTTTGTTATCACCCGAACATATTATATCACCATTAACTTCAGGTGCAATGTTCATAGCACTCAAATTAGGCACCTCAATTGTACTTGTTCCAATAATAGCTTCGCCACATTGGTCTGTCACGGTAACAGTATAGGTTGTTGTAGAAGCCGGTGTTACGTTTATCGTGTTCGTTGTTTCATTTGTGTTCCATTCATATATCAATGGTAATGCACCATCAGACGGAAATGAAGACACAACAATACCATCACTTGGGCAAGTAATCGTATCATCCATCATCGTTAACTGAAGTGGCTCATATGGAGAAAATAGTTCGATTGAATCAGAAATAGGAGTTCCGCAAAAGTCAGTTAACGTAACAATTAGAATAGCTCCACCTTGAGGATACACAATATACTCATCATTTTGGTGAGAATAGCCTGTGTTCCAATCGTAAGTGTATGGAGCAACGGCACTACTTCCAGTTAATGAAAGAACAATCGAATCGCCAATACACTGAATCGAATCATCTGATGCTGCTAGCACTAAAATAGGAGTTGGCGCAACAGTAAGATTAATTGTTGTATCATAAACACAGCCAAAATTATCAAGTACTTGATATGTATATGGATGAATGCCTTGACTTGCACCATAGATAGTAATTCCCGTATCATTCTGACCTGAAATAATAGTTGGATCAGCTAACCATGTATCCGCAACCATAAGGGGTTGATAAGAGCCACTATATGGGTTTAAGACTGGGTTAAAATATAAGCCCCATTCGAAAATATATCCGTCATCTTGGCCTATATTGTCTTGAATATATATGGTCCATGTCCCATTTACAGGGCAGCCAATTAAATCAGCAAAAGATTGTTCAGGTAAGTATATTCCGTTTGGGTTCATTGCGTTTCCATTCGAAATTGTTGTTGGTAGAGTATTGTTGATGCCATGTTCTGTTGGGAAATCTCCCCAGTCTGCGCTATCTGTTGAGAAGCAATATTCCCAACCAATTCCAATTCCCGCATTATCATCAGCATCACCTAAGAAGGTACCACCGCCTCCAAATCCATTGCCGCCATAACCTCCAACCCCATTATATCCATCAAAGATGTTTATTATACTTCCGTTAGGGCATTCTAAATACATTTCTAAATCACCTAAATAAGTGTGTTCCATAGTAGCACACATTTGCCAAATATCACTTGATTGACTTACCGTATCTCCCGGGATAAATCCCGTAATGTCTATTGATGTTGAGTAAGAAACTCCATTGCCATCTGGCAGGTATGTTATTCCAGCAAAGGAACCACCGACTGCGAATGCACTAGAAGTACCAGAGACCCCAACAGTATCGGCAGCTGTAACACCACCGAACATAAATGTAGTATCGCCAATACATATTGAGTCAGTTTCAGCAAATATTTCTGAAAACGAAGGTTGTGTGGAGACTCTAATCAGACCGACTAGGTATTCTGAGGAGGGGAATGCATCGGTAATTTTAAGGGTGGCTAAATAACCTTGTTGACTAGGAGGTGTAAACCAAACGCTGTCTCCAGTTTGTGAAGTACCATCAGAGAACTCCCATTCGATAATTGAGTTAGCCGTGGTTTGAGAATAACCAGTTCCAGTAACTTCTAAAGCATACGGAAATTCAGGGTTAGCAACAAACAAAATGGAGTCTCCGAGACAAATGTCAATGATTCCGCTATCAGGAGGGTATAATGTATCTGCATAATCGAAATTCTTATATCCTTCAAGGTGCGCAACAAATGGTTGCTGTGGATTTCTACATGAAATATTTGCCTCCCAACCATCTGCGGTATCTACATTACTTGTTATAAACATAAAGGTTAAACAACCATTTGGATTATCCCATGAGGCCGTTTGATTAAATCCATTTGGATGAGAGTTACTATTGTATTTCCCCATTAATGAATCAAAAACGCTCGCCCCATCAAAAACATATAAGGTGTCGGAGCTATGCACATCCCATGTAAATCCAGCAGAGGTTGAAAATGCAGCAGTAATTTTACTTCCAACTGCTAAATCAGGACAAACTGTAAATGTATCTCTGTCACTACTAAGATATGGCGTGCCAGGGCCACCACCACTCATGTCAAAGAAATTAACATTGTCGGGTGCTCCCAGGTTATTACAATCTACAGGCGAAGATATAGGATATTCAGTTCCATTCATCATTAAAGTCGTTTGACCATAAATCACATTACACGAAAAGCTAAAGAGTAGGATAAGGGCTGATAAATATTTCATTTATTCGTGTCCTTTTTAATATTCATATCTTTTTTAATGTGTTCAATAGATCTCAGAACCAATAGTTTATCCAACCCTTCAATTAAAAAATATTGATAGTTTTTTTCTTGTAAATCTATCCCTAAACTTGCGAAGTTAATGTTGTCGATATCGGCTATTTTTATTCTTATTAAATCTTTGTTGTCTTTAGCAGGATCATGTTTTGCAATGTAGAAAGCATTATCTAGACAAAAAGTAAGAAATTCTAAATCAGAAGGATTTTCTCTTTGTATTTTAGAGAGTTGCTCTACATTGTATTTTTCTAATAATCTTTGGTCAAATTTTTCTTGTGAAAAACCCAAAGATGAGAGAAGTGAAATTGAAGTAAATACTATTATCTGTTTTAACATAGTTATAAAATTTTATATGCGTAAAAGTAAATTTTTCTTTTTATCTAAGTATGTGGAAATAACTGTTTAGTTCTTGACCATTGGAAACATAAAGTACATAATAATAAACTCCATCGCCCTGATTTCCTCCAGTCCAGTTGTTTAAGTAGTTTTCTGATTCATATATTTTTGTACCCCAACGGTTGTATATCATAATTCTACTATTTGGATGTTTTTCTAAGTTGGTAAACTTTAATTGATTGTTATATTGATCTCCATTCGGAGTGAAGACAATAGGAGCAATAACTTCGCACTCATCAAATTCGATAGTTACTTCAAGTGTATCTCCATTTCCACATTGGTCTATCGCAGAAAAAGCAAAGCCTAGTTCGTTAGAGGGAGCCGCTATTGTTTTATTGTTTTCATCATCTTCGATATAACCGTCTCCGCGCCAGAGATAATTGTAGGTTCCAGCCCCACCAGATGCAGAGCCGTTAAATTCTAATGAATCTCCTTCACAAATTAAATAGTAAATTGGATTTATTGCAACAACAGAACTATACAAAGGAACTGATGGGTTAAAAGCTCCAGCAGCAAAATCTCCACAACCATCGGATATAGTAACTGTGAACACTGTATCGGACGAAATGATAACTGTTGTGCTGCTATCATTAAGGGTGCCGTCATGACCCCAGTTATAAGTTAAACCGTGCCTAGAACCTCCCTGAGTACCTGCATTTAAAACTAAGGCGTCTCCTAAACAAGCTAATGTGCCGAATTGAGTCGGTAAAACTTCTAGTGGTTGTAGATTTGGAACGGAAACAGTTATTACAGTGTCTTCAATATTATTGCATTGGTCTGTAACAATTATTGTGTAGTCTGTTGTCGTATTTGGGCTTACGTTTATTACGGAAGTGTCAGTTGATGAAGGGCTCCAGGTGTAAGAATATCCGGAGATACCACCAGTAACCAATGCTGAAATAGATACCTGATCTCCTGGACAGGTTAAACTCGTGTCGGCAGCAAAAACCTGTAAGGGTTGATAATATGGAACGGTGACTACAAAGCTATCCACCACAGTTGAAATTGCGCAACTATCGGTGACAGTAATTGTGTAAAATTGCCCGAAGGTAGGGTTTACCCATATGGTGTCATTGGTTTCACCTGTTTCCCATAGGTAAGCAAATTCGGGTATGCCGCTGGATCCAACGGCTATCAAGGCGACTGAATCACCTGGACAATTAAGTGATAGAGAATCTGTATTGACTTGAACATTATAGTCTTCCATAATGTAAACGACTCCCTCAACGTATACTGAATCCCCGCAGGGAGTAATTTTTAACACCGATAATCGGATTGTATCTTGTCCCTCAGCAATTCCGTCAGCTATTGGTGTTATTACTAGGGCAATTGAATCTATCCCCGGATAAAAGACTAAACTATCACCGATTGTGTCGAAATCTAATCCCTCTATTGCGTTTCCGCTAGATGTAAAATGAATTACCAAAGTATCTGTTGTATCGGCCCTAATAAATGTAAAAATGGCTTCAGTACACCCTTCAACAATTGTTGAATCTGAACCTAGAGAAGTTGTCCCAGTTGATAGTGCAATTTCAATGTCGTCCGATGAAAAACTCTCAGCTTCTAAAAATACGCCAGTGTCTAAGGCCCCGTCCTGTCCATCTGCTACAGCAAATTTGAAATGATAGGTTTGACCACATTGAACAGCAAATATTATTTCGATTTGCGTGGTAAATCCATTAAAATTAAACCCACTAGCATTGTCTAAATAATATTGGTCATTCATGGTGGGTGGAGTCTGAAAAGGATCGCTGTAGATCGTACTGATGGTAATAGGAGTAGTTGTTCCAGGAACAAAAGCTAAGTTTTCTGCTCCATTTGGGAATGTTGCTGGCGACATATATGGGCCCATAAACCCAGGACCACTAACAAAAAACCCGAAAGCATCATTGTAAACTGAATTTATCCAGGTAGTATATTCATTAGAAGCAAAAACAAAATTAAATCGAACGGTATCTCCAGTAGGAACAAAGTCAAATTCTAGCACGGCAGCGTCATTAGTAGCGTTGATATTCACGGCGGAGGGATTAGACGCAACCGATTGGGCAATTGTCAACAAATCTGGATCGCCTGGTCCAGATACAAGCATTGGATTTGGATTTCCAGTGTTAGGGATGTCGAAAATGTCGCCTGTGGAAAGAACAACTCCCGCATCTAAACCGATATTGGAATTTGTTCCATCAAAATATCCGATTTGTGCACTTTGCCCAGTTACAGAAACATTTGAAATTGTAACGCCTTGTCCAACTAAAACATCTTCCACTAAATATACGGGGTTGTTATAAGGAAAGGTGTTTGATACTGTCATTTGACAATGGCTATAGGATGCAGCTAGAATTAAAGTAAATAATGAAATTATTCGTAATCCTATCGCCATTACCTTTTTATCTAATTAGTGTAATGGTACCCATTGACACAAAATCTGTAATAAAGCCATTTTTGCCGTACCCTTGAACTTCAACCCGGTAAACGTATGATCCGATTTCATCACCACTTTTTCCGCCACCGTCCCAGCCATGTGTTGGGTCTTCTATAATTTTAATTAGGTTACCCCAACGGTTGTAAATCCACATTTTAAAGGTGCCGGGAATAAAACCAATACCTTCAGCATAAAGTACATCATTTTTCCCGTCTTCATTTGGGGAAAATGAATTTGGAACCCATAACTGGAAAGGAGGTATCAATACCTTTGTGATTGAATCTTGGCATCCATAATCTGTTGTAACTAATAGTTGTACTTTTTCTAATCCAGACTCATGAAAGGTGTATGAAAAATCGGCTTCACTTATCTTGTCTCCACTTGAGAAGGAATAAAGATATGTGTCAACGTTTTCTGTTGAGTTATCGGTAAATTCGACAAGATTACTTCCTTGAAATAGGAAGTCATAATCTGCAGTTGGCATATCGATGAATATGACAGCTTCATTGGTGACCACATTATCACACATATCAGTTACCTCAATTGAATAGGTAGTAACATCATTAACTGGAGAAACTATAATTGTGTCGTTATTACCAGCAAAATTATTCCATTCATAGGTGTATTGACTTGCGCCACCTTGAATAAAGGTTAAAATTTGTGCAGAATCACCCAAACACATGTGATCTTCATAGTAAATATCCAAAGTAAGACTGTCAAAGTCAGGCACAATAACATGGAATGGAGCAGTTACTGTTGTTGCTTGACAATAATCCTGCACATCGAAAAAGTAAGTAGTTGTTACTTCTGGATAAACTATTGTAGTCGTGTTGAGCGAAGCCCAATTATCCCAAGTCATTTGATACTGGCCAAATCCGCCTATTGCTCGGCCAACAGCAGCAACCATTTCACCAGGGCAGGTCACCGTTAAGGTGTCTGTGCTTAATTGTGCTAATAGTGGTGGCGGTTCAGGCACAAATACTGTTGGGTTAACAATTGTAGTATCTACCGCACATTCGTCTGTAACTGTAATTTGGAAAGTTGTAGTAGTAAATGCAAATAAGTTTTGCTGAGTAGTGTCAGTAGCTCCGTTATCCCATACAATATCGTAAGGTGGATTACCACCAGATAGAAAAAGTTTAATTTTTGCAGGGTCATTAGGACAGTTAACGGAGGTGTCTTTTGCAATAACCTCTACAGGATCTCTGATAACTACTAATGAGATAGAGTCGACAGCATAATTAACTCCACAAGTATCAGTTACCGTTACAGAATATCGTTGCGGAGAAATCGGGTTCACATTTATCGTGTCGGTTGTTTCTCCAGTGCTCCAATTGTAAGTGAATCCAGGCAGCCCCGATAATACTTGAACTCCTAAATCAATATCACATATAAAATGATAATCTAAGGTATCATCCTCAACTAATATCTCAACTGGGTATGGGTCGTTAATGTAAATGGTAATGCTACTACTGCTATCACTAACCCCACAGGTCGCAATATCGACATCTACTTCCAACTCAATGGTTTCAAACCCTTCTGTAAGATTATCGTCTAATGCTTCTATTGTTAAGTTGTAAATGCTTTGTCCCGGCAAGAATACGATGCTGTCAGGCAAGGATGCAAAGTCTACACCATTAGTCGCAGTGCCAGTAAGGATATAGTTGATTGTAAAAGTATCGGCCAAGAAATCGAATCGTTCAAAGTTAATATCAATACTACCGCAGCCTTCGAATAAGGTGCTATCTCCTCCGATTCCTGAAGGATAAGAAGGTTCTGAAGTTACCGAAATTGCTGTACTAGAAAAGCTATTAGCTTCTAAAAACACCCATGAATCTAGAGCTGAATCACTACCATCAGCAATTGCTAAACGAATATGATAGGTTTCGCAAGGAACAACAACCATTGTTGCGGTTAAAACTACTGTGTATCCATTCATAGCTACATCAGTATTCATAGGGTTATCGATGTAATATTGTTGGTTCAGGGCAGGTTGAACTGAACTTATTGTAATTGGCAGCTGAGGCACTGAACCAGGTACATTTGCAATATTTATTGACCCGTTAGGAAATCCCGCAGGACTTGTAAAAGGTCCTGTTATTCCTGGTCCAGAAACGAAAAATCCAAATACATCGTTGAACATAGAATTAATCCATGTTAAATATTCATTTGAACCAAAAACATATCGAAACTGAACAGTGTCATCGGTTGGTACAAAATCAAATTCTAAAACTGCAGCATCTTGTGCGCTACCAACTACAAATACTTGCCCAATAAGTGCAGGTACAGAATTGGCTACATTGAAAAGGTCATTGTTTCCTGCTACCCCCATATCTGCGGTCCCCCAGTATCCTTCAGTGCCAGGAGCTGCCCCAGCGTTAATAAAACCTCCCCCGCCGAATCCTGGGAGGGGTAAATCTAATACGTCACCAGAAGAGAGCACGATTCCGCTATCTAGTCCGATTGAACTCGTTCCGTCAAAAAATAATCCCATTTGGATTGGGTTTCCATAAAAAGTAAAGTTGGTTGCCGTTACCCCATTACCTAACAAGACATCTCCTGCTCCAACAGCAGTGTTATAAGGCGCAGCGGCATTAACTTGAAGGGGTTGAGCAAAAGAATTTACAACAGAAAATATCAGTGAAGTTAAAGCAATAAATGCATTAATAGTGAATTTTAGAACTGAATTTAGCATTTACTTCTACATATACGTTGATAAACCTTGCGATGGGCCATCAGTTGTGATATTTTATTAAGTGTTAAAAATCTTAGCAAATTTAAGATTTTTAAAGTCACTGAAAATCAGAAAAATAGAAATCAAAAATTTATTATTGAAATGCTATTTGCTTGTTTTTCATTTTCATTATTCCTTAATAAGTCTAAAATTATACATTTGAAATCCGTTATGGAATATGTGTGAAAAACGGTTTTATACAAGAAAGGTTACTTTAAAACGAAAGAATAATGGAGCGAATAAACAATTATATCGCAGAGAATAAGGATAAGTTCATTAATGAGCTTATCGAGTTACTAAAAATACCCTCTGTGAGTGCAGACCCTGCATACAAGAATGATGTTGCAAAAACTTCGGAAGTGGTTAAGCAGCGTTTAATTGAAGCAGGTGCTGATTCGGTTGAAATATGCCCAACTGCAGGTCATCCGATTGTCTACGGTGAAAAACTCTTTGATGCCAGTTTGCCAACGGTATTAGTTTATGGACATTATGATGTCCAACCTGCTGACCCAGTTGAATTATGGGATTCGCCACCATTTGAACCGGTTATTAAAAAAACGGAATTGCATCCTGATGGTGCAATTTTCGCGCGTGGTGCTTGCGATGATAAAGGGCAAATGTATATGCACGTTAAGGCATTTGAGACTATGATGCAGACTGATACGCTGGCTTGTAACGTAAAGTTTATGATTGAAGGGGAAGAAGAAGTTGGTTCTAGTAACCTTGGAATTTTCGTTAAAGAGAATAAAGAGAAATTAAAGGCGGACGTAATTTTAATTTCAGACACATCAATTATCGCAAATGATACTCCTTCAATTTGTGTTGGCTTGCGTGGTTTGAGTTATGTAGAGGTAGAAGTTACAGGTCCTGATAGAGATTTACATTCTGGAGTTTATGGTGGCACTGTTGGGAATCCAATCAACATCCTTTGTGATATGATTTCTGAATTAAAAGATGAAAACAACTATATTACGATTCCAGGATTCTACGATAACGTTGAGTTGGTTAGCGATACAGATAGAAATGAAATGGCACTGGCTCCTTTTAGTGAAGAAAATTATAAAAAGGGATTGAGCATAACCGCAGTTGATACAGAGGCTGGATACTCAGCAAGAGAGGGATGTTCAATTCGCCCTACATTAGATGTAAACGGCATTTGGGGTGGTTATATCGGTGAAGGTGCTAAAACTGTGTTGGCCTCTAAGGCTTACGCTAAAATTTCGATGCGTTTGGTGCCATACCAATCTTCAGAAGAAATTACAGATCTATTCCAAAAGCATTTCGAGTCTATTGCGCCAGATACTGTAAAAGTTAAGGTAACACCTCATCATGGTGGAGAGCCAATTGTTATTCCTGTCGATTTTGACGGGTATAAAGCGGCAAGTGCTGCAATGGAAACAACTTATGGTAAAAAGCCAATTCCCCAAAGAGGCGGCGGCAGTATTCCAATTGTAGCTTTATTTGAGAAGGAATTAGGCCTAAAATCTATTTTGTTTGGTTTTGGATTAAACTCTGATGACATTCATTCTCCCAACGAACATTATGGAATTTTTAATTACATGAAAGGGATTGAAACGATTCCATTATTCTATAAAAACTACGCTGAAATAAAATCGAAGTGATCGTCTTTTACCGGATGATTATTGTTATCATTTGAACTTAGATGAGGCACATTAAATTTATTTTACTATTTGCAATCTGCGTTAGCCTAAATTCTTGCGGTATATATAAAGAAGTAGAGTTTATTGGTGTTGAAGATATATTGGTTAAAGAGTTTACCGCCACGGCAATCATTATTGAAGTAAAAGCGATCATCAATAACCCTAACGGGTTCGACATCAAAATTTTTGATTCTGATTTAGACTTTATAGTAAACGGAACCAAATTAGGAAAGGCTAGGTTTGACGATAATATTATTTTAACAAAAAAGACCCAAGAAATATACCCATTTATTATAAAAGCTGACATGGAAGGGTTGTCTTCAAAAGTTGGATTGCTGTTTCCGATATTAATGACAGGCAAGGCAAAAGTTAAAGTAAAGGGCGATATTTTCGCTAAAGCTTTGGGCATGAATAAGAAAGCTCCAATTGAATTTGTTGAGGAGATTGTATTTTAAACCTTTAATTATTCGAAATGCATAGAGGTTCTGTTAAAATATCATTTTCCAACAGAAAAAGGCCTTTGGTAGTTATACTTTTTAAGTGAATAATATCCTTTAAGCAAGGCCTGAACCCATAAATATTGATGCTCGTACTTTTGAAACTTCTTTAAAGGTATTTTCTTCTAAAACCATATATTAAGCATGGGAGTTCATATAAAACTGATCTGTTTTACAAATTTCTGCTGACGCCTTGGTTGGAAATAAGAGCTTGATTACAAAGATGAAAGACAACATAGTTGGACCAAAGCCACAAATCCCTGGTCGAGAAGTTGTTATAGAAATCCATATGCTTACGGAGCGTTTTATGATATTCGAGATATTATTTTCTATTAATCGGTGTTTTCTGTTGAACTTTATCACAGAAATAATTGGAAGCGATACCCCAGGGTTAAGAAGATATAATTAATGCAATTCTCCAGCGATACGGCAAAAACAATACTTAGGAGTGTATTGATTACAATAAAACTTCAATATTTTTTACCACATCGTAACCTAAAATACCTGTTGATATTTCATATTGGATAAAATTGGCATTTGCATAGTGTTGATTGTCTTCTGTTAATGTAAATTCTCTGAATTCAGGAAATTCATCCATGGCCTTTCCTTCTAATTCGAGTTGAAAATAGGCATCTAAATTTGTGATTAGTTGAACTTGAGTTACTTTGTAGCTGACCAATTTTGTTTCAGATGAAATAAGGAAATTACACCACATTAATAGTGCACATATTATGGGGCCAACGCCAAAAACATTAAGAATAAAAGATTCTATTCGCTCCCATCCTAAATATTTGCCGTACAGCTTCATTGGGATCAATAGTCCTGATAAGCAGCAAACTACCACGATTTGTGCTATAAATAACTTGGGAACTAATAATTTGGAGCTCAAAAAAAGGACGGACCCCATTCCTGCAAAAAGACCAATAGGCATTAGGTGGTAACTTTCGAGTTTAGGCTTTGCTCGCTTATGCTTGGCTTGTCTATACGCTATAGTTCTTTTTTTAAGTTGTTTGCTCATTTTGGAAGTATTTACGAAGAAAGGAATAATCGGTTTATCTTACCGTTATATTTGCCAAAATGTTCAGTATGAATTTTAACCTTTTAGCTTCTTTGTTTGTTGTTTTGTCAATGTCGACTTGCACTTCGAGCTCTGATTCTGGCACTAACACTTCTGAAATGGATACAACGCGTTATGAACACACAAATACTTTAATAAATGAGACAAGTCCCTACTTGTTGCAACACGCTCATAACCCAGTAGATTGGTTTCCATGGGGAGACGAGGCTTTAGAAAAAGCAAAAGAAGAGAACAAACTACTACTGATTAGCATTGGATATGCAGCTTGTCATTGGTGTCATGTTATGGAACATGAGTCTTTTGAAGACTCGGTTGTAGCGAAAAGGATGAACGATAATTTTATTTGTATTAAGATAGATAGAGAAGAGCGCCCAGATATTGACCAGATCTATATGAATGCTGTTCAATTGATGAGTCAACGAGGAGGATGGCCTCTTAATTGTTTCGCTACTGCAGACGGTAAACCATTTTTTGGAGGAACCTATTTCCCCAAAGATCAGTGGATGAATATTTTGGATAAAGTGAGCGGAGAATGGCAAACGAATCCTGATAAGATTAAAGAATATGCAAGCCGTTTAGCTGAAGGAATTCAACAGAGCGAAATGCTACCGTTAAATAGCGATCCAGCATTATTTGAGAAATCAACTTTAGCAAATACGGTAGAAAAATGGGCGACAAATTTCGATAATAAGCAAGGAGGTCCGAATCGAGCACCTAAATTCCCAATACCTAACAACTACCAATTCTTAATGCGTTATGCCCATTTAGTCGATGACCCAAAAACAATGGAGCATGTTTTACTAACGTTAGATAAAATGGCGCAAGGGGGAATTTATGATCAGATTGGTGGCGGCTTTGCTAGATATTCTACAGATATTATGTGGAAAGCACCCCACTTTGAGAAAATGCTATACGATAATGGTCAACTCGTTTCTTTGTATGCAGAAGCATATCAAAAGACTAAAAAATATCTTTATAAAGAAACAGTGTACGAAACAATTGAGTTTGTTCAACGAGAATTAATGTCTTCAGAATATGCATTTTATTCTTCATTAGATGCTGATAGCGAAGGTGAAGAAGGTAAATTTTATGTATGGAAAAAGGAAGAGTTACAAACCATTTTAGGAAATGAGTTTGATTTATTTGCCAAGTACTATAATGTAAATACAAAGGGTCTTTGGGAACATGGTAATTACATTCTTCTCAGAGATGAGGACGAGAAGAAATTCGCTGATAAGAATGACTTAACATTGGAGGAATTAAAAGCGTTTACTGGACAATGTAAAGAGAAATTGATGGCGGTTCGAGACACTAGAATTCGACCAGGGTTAGATGATAAGTCGCTAACTTCGTGGAACGCATTAATGTTGAATGGATTGATAGATGCTTACCATGTTTTTGATGATGATAAATTTTTGGATCTGGCACTAAAAAATGCAAATTTCATAGTATCAAAACAAGTAAGAGAAGACGATGGCTTAAACCACAACTACAAAGAAGGACGGTCAACAATAAATGGATATTTAGAAGATTATTGCTTCACGATTGAAGCCTTTATTAATCTGTATACTGCAACGTTGAATGAGGCTTGGTTGCAACGAGCAGATAAGTTAATGCAATATTCTATCACTCATTTTTATGATGACAAATCAGGAATGTTCTTTTTCACTTCGGATTTGGACAAGGCATTAATTGCTCGTAAAACCGAGGTTGGAGATAACGTAATTCCGGGATCTAATTCTAGCATTGCGAAAGGGTTATTTCTACTTGGACATTATCTTGATAATCAAGATTATCTGACGAAAAGTGAAACGATGCTTAATAATGTTCAGTCTCAAATTCCTAATTACGGTTCAGGATATTCCAATTGGGCGCAGCTTTATTTAAATCGAGTTTTTCCATTTTATGAGGTAGCTATTTCGGGCAAAAGCGCTTCAGATAAAGTTGTAGAAATGAACCAATATTACAATCCTAATAAAATGATTCTTGGAGCAGCACAAGAAAGCAAATTACCACTAATGGAAGGTAAGTTTGTAAAAGGAGCAACAATGATTTACGTATGTGAGAACAAGGCTTGTCAGTTGCCGACGACCGAAATTAGCGAAGCGATTAAACAGTTGAAGTAGATGTACAAATTGGCAGCAATTTTTTATTTATTTGCCTCTACAGTTCAAGCACAGATACTTGATAATTCGAACTGCGATGTGTTTTCTGATAATAATTTTTTTAATCAAAAGTTCATCAAAAAAAATGGCATAACAACAATACGGAGTATTATTTTGAGTAAACGGGAGATGAAGCCGATAATAGAAACTCCGTTATGGCAACAATTCGATTTCGATAAATATGGCCGTGTTGAGCGAATGATGGAAACCTATTTTAATGGTTCTGATATTGATACATCATTGGTGCAATTCAAATACGCAGGCGACCATCTAATTAAAAAAAGATTATCTGATTCAAAAGGATTTTACTCCTATTCTTATCAGTATGATAATATGCATAATTTAGAAAAAATGATTTATTCGAGGGAGGTAAACGCAAATCCTGAAGCTCATAATTTCGTTTTGGGGCAGCTAATCGAAGTATATAAAGAGCGTTATGAGAATTCTAAGATTTCCGATAAGAAAACGAAAAGAATAATATATAATAGCGATGATAAACCCTACTTGCAAGAGTTAACAGAATATGACGAATATGGCAATAAAAAAAAGGAGTTGTCAACGCTTGTTGTGACCAGGAAAGGGAGTAATGTAACATACAGTTACGATGCCTATCATCGTCCGGTTGAAAAGTTAGAAATTAATAATTTATTCGGTAAAAGTGAAACACGTTACGAATATAAATATGATGAAGCCGGTAATTTACTATCAGAAAAAAAGTACGAAGATGGGGCGCACAAAACTACCCGAGAATTTATGTATGATGGGCGTATGTTACTTTCGGCTCGACTAACAAAAGATGAATCTACAGGTACAATTCAGATAGTAAAGTATACTGTCACTTTTGACTGACTTTATTTTTCGCAATCGTAAACTATAAACTTATTGTTCTCGGCTAGGATTTCTACTTTAGAAAACAACTTGGTTAGGTGTGTTTTAAAATTCAAAGAAACAGCACTTACCATTTGGAAATGACCACCAGTTTTAAGTTTTTTATAAACTTGTTTAAACAAGTCTAAAGCCACCTCAATATTCGTTTCATATTCGAAATGATATGGTGGATTAGAAGCTATTAAATCAAAGAATTCGGGAGTAAAATTTTCTAAACTATCGCTAAAATGATGATGTGTATTTTCATCTTTTACATTTAGTTTTGAAGATTCAACGGCTAGGTAAGAATCATCCACTAAATGAATTTCTGCATGAGCATATTGCTGACGAATTGCACGGGCAATAATACCATTACCAGAGGCTAAATCGAGTATTACGCCAGCAGAAGAATCGACATTTAAATTATCTAGAAAAAATTCCGTTGCTTGATCAATCTTGTTTGCAGAAAAGACACCAAAATATTGCTTGATTGTTCTATCTCCGAAACTAATTTCGTTAAAAAGTGAGTTCGATTGTGTTTTTTTCTTTTTAGATAATATTATAAGTCTAGCTTTCTTTTTGGCTTTTGTTTGTTCAACTTCTTCGAAATAGTCACCAGCAATTTCTAACATCTGTTTGGAGAAATGTCGAGTCATAAACCCACAAATAACCAGGCTGTTTTCGCCTAAGCATTTGCTGAGCTTTTGTAGTTGTAATCGGAATAAATCAAGCGATTTAGGAGCCTTAACTATAGCGATTTCAACTTCATGATTTATTTTATCGAGAGGAAAAATAATATTTTGCTCAATAATGCCGATGTTGTTGTCTAACATATTTTGTCTTAACGACTTTTCCTGACTTTTATAATTAACTATCGAAATAGGTGAAAATTTATGGAAGTTGCAAGCTAAATAACCAAATCTGTCGTTCAGTAAAACAGGTGCTCGGAGGGCAATTTTTTCTGTTTCGATGTATTCTTTTATGAGTTCGTCTGCTGCGCTAAAAGAACGGAGAGACTTGTTTTGGCTCTTCGGATACCTCCTAATAATTAATTGATTTGGTGTTTTCATTTTGCAAAGGTAGGTTACTCTCCTATATCCTCATTCCAGAGTTCTGGTTTTTCTGAAATAAAATTCTCCATCATTTCAATGCATTCTGGATTGTTGAGGTTGATAACTTCAACACCGTGGCTTTCCATAAACTCTCTGGCGCCAACAAATGTTTTAGATTCTCCTACAATTACCTTCGGTATTTTAAATTGAACTATGGTTCCCGCACACATATAGCACGGCATTAGAGTAGAGTAAATAACAGAGTTTTTATAACTGCCTATTCTCCCAGCATTATTCAAACAATCCATTTCTCCATGAAGTATGGGGTTGAGTTCTTGTACGCGTTTGTTTCTGCCTTTTGCAACTAATACCCCATCCTTAACTAGAACAGAACCAATTGGTATCCCTCCTTCATTGTACCCTTCCTTGGCTTCTTGTATGGCGAGCTTCATGAATTTATCCATTATTAAGATACATTTATATCAAAAAAATAAGCCCCGCTTCACAGCAGGGCTTATACTAAATTTAATGGAAGAACTAGTCCACTAGTTTACAAATGCAAGAATCATCCTTTTTATATTCTTTCTTATGGTGTTTCTTGCCTTTCCCAAGTTTACCTTCTTTTTTGTCATATTTATTATGACTATAATGTTCAGCTTGTTCTTTTGCTGAGTATTCCTTTACAAACTCGCCATTGTTCTGAAACATAGCAAATGTTTTTTCACCATTTTGATCAAACATTGCTGTATATCCCTTATTATCTTGGTTAAACCATACAGCAACAGTTGCTTCAGTGTAGTTACGAGCAAAAGCAGTTGTAACTTTAGTTGGCATTAAATCTGGACTTACGGTTTCACAAATTGTATACTCATTCTTATGGCAATCACCATGCTTTTTGCAAGCAGTCAGTGTTCCAATAGCTATAAGTACAATAAATATATTTTTCATCGTTTTTAATTTTGATTTGTAAAATTACGAAATTTTATTTAAACTAATTTTTTAGGTTTGCCAGCAACAAAATCTTTAAGATAATAAGGCTCAAAATAGGCCGTATCTTCAATTTGTTGTGCTTTAAATTTGCCGTTGGCTATAATACTTAGGTATTGAGCAGATGGATGAAAGTCAGTTATAAATTTTGCATTTTTTTGAGCAGATAATACTTCTTTACATTTCTCTGCTCCGTCTCCAAAGAAGATAACTTCCGAAGTTATTAAATAATTTAAGTAGCTATTTTCATTTATTATATCTGCTTGAGTGTCTCTGACTAAATCATTGTCTTTGCTGTAAAAGGCAGAATAAACTTCCATCCTTCGAGCATCAATCATTGGGCAGAAAAGTGTTTCGTTGGTAAATTTAGAACTAGCTGACAAACCGTAAGCCATAGCCTGGAGAGTGGGGACTGATATTAGAGGTATATCTAGAGAGTAACAAAGCCCTTTCGCGGTGGATGTTCCAATTCTTAAGCCAGTATATGACCCAGGTCCTTTACTGACGGCAACAGCGTTTAAATTTCTATAACTCATGTTGCTTTCTGCAAGAGCTTTTTCGATAAAAATGGATAAGTTCTCTGAATGAGAGTAACCATCACCAACTTCTTCAACAACAGCTATTATTTCATTGCCTTTTGAAACGGAAACTGAACATGCTCTGGTAGCGGTTTCTATGGATAGGATAGTTGGCATACAAAAGCCAAAAATAGTACTAAAATTCTAATGACTTACCTTGATAGAATTCAAGGATTTTTATCTTGAAGAGGTAGTCATATTTTGACTGAATAAGCTGTGACTCTGTATTTGCTAACTTGTTTTTAGAGGAATTGAAATCTACTGAGTTCATCATCCCAACTTCAAACCGTTTTTTGGAGTATTCGAAAGCTTGTTTTTGAGCTTCTAAAGCTTTTTCGGTAGCCATGTACTTTTTCATCGCAGCAACAGCATCTATGTGAGCCTGTTCGATGTCATTCTTTAATTGGTTTTCTGTTTGTTGCAATTGCAGTTTCGCCGCATCTTTGTTTAATTTGGCAATTTCCATAGCAGTTTTAGTGTTAAAGCCATTAAAGATTGGTATCGATAAATTGAACCCAATCGATTGGTTAAAGTTATCTGCAGATTGGTCGCCAAATGATTTTTTTGACGACTCAATAATTGGATTGTATAGGTAAACTTGCTCACCTGCAGAAGTTTGTCCTGCTTCATCTAATGAGACACCTGTAATTTCCGTGTTCTTACTTAATCCTGAATAACCAGTACCCAGTGAACCACTAATGCTGAGGCTTGGATATCGTTTGCCCTGGGCTGAAAGGTGGTTAGTTTCTGCACTTTCTATTTGTAATTGACTTGATTTAATGGCAGGCATAATATTTATGGCCGCATCATATACTTGTCCAGGAGTAGATGAAACTAAAAGTTTTTCATCCATTTCCGTTTTTGGGATGACGATTTTAAAATCTGAAATACTATCTAATTGAAGTAATTGTTTTAAGTAAAGTGTAGAAATTGTAAGTTGATTTTCTGCTGACACCAAGTTCATTTCGTCACTTGCAGCCTGCGCCTGAAGATCTAATAAATTTCCTTCGGGCACAGATCCAGAACGAACTAATTTGTCTATTCTTGTAATCTGTTGATTTGTAATCAACATTTGTTGCTGAGCAATTTTAATAGCCTCTTCATTAAATAATATTTGCAGGTAGTTTGCGGCAATCGCTAAAGCAATATCATTCTTAATTTTCTCTGTATTTTGTTCTTGAATTTGATAATCGATTAAACTTTTCTTGATATTGTTTTTTGTCTGAAAACCATTGAACAGAGAGACAGAACTATTTAGATAAAAATTATTTGACTGAACACGAGTATTTGCAAATTGATTGGTGAATGGATCGATTCGTTGCCCAAAATTATATGTATGAGAGGCGTATCCGTTTAGGGTTGGGAGCCTTTGACCCTTATTAGATGTTATGCGCTCTTGCTGTATAGCAATATTAATTTCGGATTGTTTCACTTGCAGATTATGCTCGTAAGCATAATCAATACATTGTTTAAGACTCCAGGTCTCCTGAGCATGCGCCAAGAATTGAGTGAGACAAAATAATATTATGAGTAGCGAGCGCATCTTATGAATCACAAATATAGAAATGAAGTTGTTTACTTTGGCTTATTGTGAGCCAAAGGAAGAATTGCTATGAGAACGGGTTGAATTGCGTGACCAATGGAAATAAAAAAGCCCCAACCGAATTTTGATTGAGGCTTTTAATATAAAGTGTAATCTACAATTATCTTAAAACAATTTTAGCAGTTATCTCACTGTCAGCAGACTTCACAGTAAGGAAGTAGATGCCATCAGTTTGGTTGCTTAAATCAATTGTTTTGATGTAGTTGCCGTTGATCGTTTCCGAATCGATAGAAACAGTTTGTCCAATTACATTTCTTACAACGAAAGTGTATTTAGCTTTAGTAGATGAGTTTAACTCTACGTTAAAGATACCGTTGTTTGGGTTTGGATACACTACCATTGAAGTAATTCCTTCAACTTTTTCTATAGCATTAACATCATCACAAAGGATATTAACTTGCCCTGAAGCAACACATCCATCATCATCAGTAACGTTACAGATGATTGTTGAGAATGGACAAATTGGGTCTATATCAGTTAATGAAGACGTTGATCCAGCAATGTTCCAAGAATAAGTGTATGGAGCTGTACCACCAGAAGCAACAACTGAAGCAGTTCCATCAGCACAATTAAAACAGGATTCGTTAGTTCCAGAAACGGCTGCCACAACAGCAGAAGGGCTTTCGTTGATGGTAATACTATTTGAAGTTGCAGAACAACCATTGGCATCAATTATAGTTAAGTCTTCAGCTCCTGCATCAACATTAGTGTTGTTAGCAGTTGTGCTTCCGTTACCAGCCCATACATATGTGAATGGGCCTGTTCCTCCATTAATTGAAGAAGTTGCAGCACCGTCAGCATCACCGAAACAAACGAAATCGTCAGTAGCAGTAATAGTAACGCCTAAAGTAGCAGGTTCAGCAATCGTAGCTGCACCTGTTTCAGAACAGTTATTTGCATCTGTAACTGTAACGTTATAAGTCGCAGCAGCTAAACTAGCTTGGTTAGCAACAGCAGCTAAACCATTGTCCCAAGCATACGTGAATCCTCCAACACCACCGCCAAAAGCGATTAAGTTAATCTCGCCGTTACCATCACCATTACAAGAAATATCTTCAGAAGAAATATCTAAAAAGATAGCAGAAGGTGTCCCAACGTTAACTGTTTCAACAACCATACATCCGTTGACATCAGTAACAGTAACATTTTCGTTACCTGCACTCAGACCTGCAGCAGTTGCAGTAGTTGATCCATTGTCCCAAGCGTAAGTGTAACCAGAAGTTCCACCCATAGCAACAACAGCAGCGTCACCATCAGTATCACCGTTACAAGTAACATCGTTGCTTGACACAGAAGCCATAAGCATTGCAGGCTCATTAATAGAAACAGTAGTAGAAGTAACACAACCGTTAAAATCAGCACCGAATACAACGTAGTCGTCAGCCTCTAATCCGCTAAATGTTTCAGCATTTATAGAAACAACAGTAGTAATGCTATCACCATCAGCAGTATATAAGCTATAACCACCAGTTATGGTCAGACTAGTAACTTCTGCAAGAATAGAACCTGAAGCAGCATCGTAGCAATCAGCATCAGTAACTGTAGTAGCTAAAGAAATAGAAGCAGACGGGTTGTTTACGTAGGCAGTCCATCCACCTTGGCATGTAGTAACTGTATTTGTAACTAATACAAAATAAACACCAGCTTCAAGACCAGTAGCAGAAGCAGTAGTTTGCGAAGCAGCATCATCCCACACGTAGGTGTAAGCAGTATTAATAGAGACAGAAGCAGCACCATCAGAAGCACCACAAGAAGCATCAGTAGAAGATACAGTCGCCATAACAGCTGGAGCCAATTCAGTAATAGTAACTGAAGAAGCTGAAGAACATCCGTCTGCATCAGTAGCTGTAACAGAATAAGTTCCTGCAACAAGACCTGAAGTAAGCGCTGTAGCATCACCATTATCCCATAGGTAAGAAACAGACCCTCCTGTAGAAGTAGCTGAAGCCAAAGCACCACCAACGTTATAACCACAAGCATCGTCAGAAGTAACAGAAGTACTTAATGTAATAGTAGAGTTAGTCGATGCAACAGTACCAGAAGCAGAAGTCACACAACCATTATCATCTGTAACAGTAACATCGTAAACACCAGCAGAGATATTGTTTAAAAAAGAAATACTCATAGCATTATTCCAAATGTAATTGTAAGGAGCATTTCCACCAGTTGCAGCAGCAGTAGCATTACCGCTAGCGTTTCCGCAAGCGGCACTATTTGTATTAACTGAAGCAGTTAATACATCTGCTTCGTCAACATCATATAATCCTTCAACTTCACAACCATCAGCATCAGTAACAACGACACCGTAGGTGCCAGCAGAAAGTCCGTTGATGCTAGTGTTTGTAGAAGCGTCATCCCAAACAAAAGAATAAGGAGCTGTACCGCCAGCAGCAATTAGGCTAATTTCACCGTCGTTACCACCATTACAACTTACATCATCAATCGATGAACTAAGCGCAAGAGAGTTACAAGGGTCAGTTTTTACATTCAATCTAATTTGATAAATAGATCCAGTACTATAGTACCATGTTCCGCTTACTTTAACAAATTGTGTTTGCGGAGCAGCTTCTAAGTCTGGATCAATTCCAACCATGGCAGCACCACTAAGAACACTAATACCAGCGGTATAAAATCCGGCGGGTATAGCAGCTTCACTTGTTAACGCAACATCGTTAGCATCAAATAATAATGGAAGTGTTAGAAGCCCTGTAGTAACATCTGCAGCATCAACAACGTGGTAAGCAGATTTATATAATGGATCGTTCCCATCACCCACATATAATTGAATGACAGCACCTATATCGTCAGTAATCTGAGAAAAGTCGTATAATCTAATTGTAACAGAAGAGGCAACGTCATCATCATTGATATAATAAGAAACTTCTGCAGCTTCATAGTTGTTAGTTGCTGGGTTAAGTTGACTAGCCCAACCTGCGTCTGTATTGTCATTGTCTCTTGCGTACACCGTATCTGTTACAGCAATTGTGTGTGACCATTCGTTGTCGTTAGGTAGTTCATCAGTAGAATCAGACTCAACTGAAAAAGTAAAATTATAGTTCCCCATCTGCTTCATTGAAGCATAATAATTGGTTATGTCAAGTGTGTCAATCGCCCCATTTGATAGCGTTCCTATATTTTCATTTCCAGAATAAGGAAAAGGTCCGTTAACGTCTACTGAAAATGTTACATTAGTTTGGTCACTAGTACCTCTATTAGTGATTCCTGCACCAAAATACATTGTATCTAATTTGGCATGCCTTAATGGAATTTGGTAGAAGTACACATCCTTTTCCGTATAATCACTAATACCGTTGTAAAAAACACTGTCTAAGACTAAGTTATTAGCAGGTATATTGACTAAAAAAGTAAATGTTTCATCAGATCCAGTCGGTTCAAATGATGAAACAGGAACTCCGTCAATAATTAAATCAGCAACAGTTAATCCATCACCCCAATCGTCAATCATAACAAGATCGTATTGAGTTCCTAGTGTCAGACAGCCAATAGACTCATTGACAGTCAAACTGTTTCCATATCCACCAGATGTTATGGCTTGTGCGCCACCGCCACCGCAACCAACTGCAGCGTTACCGCCTGATGCAATCGTTGCTGTACCACATGTGCCACCGAACGGAACAACTTCCCAATATACTTCATAACCCCAAGCGTCTGTTGTGAAATCGATATCCACTTGTGCTTGACCTGCAGGACATTGTGCATTTGCAGCTTGCACAGCAAATAGGGCTGCAACAAGCGTAAATAGTTTTGTAAAAATTTTCATAGCTTATATTTTATTATTTAGAATCTGTTTTTCCGTTCTTTTTCTTTTCAACAGCTTTAATTTCTGTTGTAGAAATTTTAGACTTCTTAGTTGTCTGTTTAGGAGTCTGCTTATATATTGGTACTGTAATGCTTGATTCCGCTTTCTTAGCCTTAGTTTTAGAATTTATTTGCTCAGTGTTATTTGTTTGAGCTGAAAGAGTACCAAAAGCCAAAACCGCAAAGGCAATAGTATAGATTTTTTTCATAATGGTTTAATTAAGTTATTTAATTGTTTTCGTGTTGTCAAAAAATAATAAGGACGCAAAAGTATAAAATTTGCTCAACTTATAGCGCTTCAATTAATACATCATGAACACGTTAATAAGTCTTGCATATTTCAAACATAATTAATATAGATAAGTAATTCTATTGTAAAATAAAAAAAAACCACCTTTTCAAGACATCAGGTTAACTTGAATGTCTTTATTATTAGGGTTATTCTTAATAAAAACTTACGCGTTCACGGCATCTTTTTCGTATTCAGATATTGTAGGGCATGAACAAATTAAATTTCTATCACCGTGTGCATCGTCAATTCGACTAACTGATACCCAAAACTTGCTATTATACAGCCAAGAAAGAGGATATGCAGCTTTCGCCCTTGAATATGGGTGATCCCATGTGTCGGAAGTAACTGTAGCAGCAGTATGCGGTGCATTCTTCAGTACGTTATCCTTATCTGTAGCAGCGCCATTTTCAATTTCTGTGATTTCATTTTTAATAGAGATTATAGCGTCACAAAAGCGGTCAATTTCTGCTTTTGATTCGCTTTCAGTTGGTTCAACCATAAGTGTACCAGCAACTGGGAATGATACTGTAGGTGCATGAAACCCATAGTCTATTAATCTTTTGGCAATATCAGCAACTTCTACTTTTGCTGTTTTTTTGAAACTTCTACAATCCAAAATCATCTCATGAGCAACTCGTCCGTTGTCTCCAGTATATAAAATATCATAATGGTTTTTCAACTTTTCCTTCATATAGTTGGCGTTTAGGATCGCGATAGATGTTACTTCCTTAAGTCCCGTACCTAGCATTCTCATATACCCGTATGATATTAGAATAATTAACGCGCTGCCAAATGGCGCAGATGAAACGGCAGGAATTCCATGTTCCCCGCCAGTTTCAATAAGTGAATGTGTTGGCAGAAATGGAGTAAGGTGCTTTGCAACACCAATTGGTCCCATTCCTGGCCCACCTCCGCCGTGAGGGATGGCAAAAGTTTTGTGCAGATTAAGATGACACACATCTGCGCCAATATTACCAGGATTCGTTAAGCCAACTTGAGCGTTCATATTAGCACCATCCATATAAACTTGACCACCATGTTTGTGAATGATATCTGTAACTTCAATAACAGATTCTTCAAAAACACCATGGGTTGAAGGGTATGTTATCATCAAACAAGAAAGCTCATTGCTGTGCTTTTCAGCTTTTTCGTTAAGATCTGCTAGGTTAATGTTTCCATCTTCATCACATTTAACAACGACAACTTTCATTCCTGCCATTACAGCACTTGCCGGATTAGTGCCATGAGCAGATTGTGGTATTAACGCTATATTTCTATGACTATCTCCGTTGTACTCATGAAATGCTTTTATAACTAGCAAGCCGGCATACTCCCCTTGTGCTCCAGAATTTGGCTGCATTGATACAGAGTCAAATCCAGTAATTTCAGAAAGCCACTCAATAGTAGTATTAATTACCTCTATGTATCCTTCCGCTTGTTCTTTAGGAACAAATGGGTGGATGTTAGCGAAATTCGGATTTGTAATTGGATAAAGCTCTGCTGCAGCATTTAATTTCATAGTACATGAGCCCAATGAAATCATCGAATGTGTTAGCGAAATGTCTTTATTTTCTAGTCTTTTAATATAGCGCATCATTTCAGTTTCTGAATGATAGCTATTGAAAACACTATGCGTTAAGAACTCAGAAGTTCGTATAACTTCATTATCAATCGAAGAGATATTATAAGTAGTTATACCTTCTGTGACTCCGAAAACAGCCAATATATCATTAAGATCTTTAATGGTAGTGGTTTGGTCGATACTAATACTAATATTATTTCCATTTATTCTAAGATTTATTTCAGCTTCAATACCGGCTTCATGAATTGAATGTGCTTTTTCAGTTTCAATAGTTATTGTATCAAAGAAATTTTTGTTTAGCTGAGTGAATCCATTTTTTGATAAACTGTTAGCCAACGCTGTGGTTTTTTTGTGAATTTCTTCAGCAATGTCTTTTATGCCAGCTGGACCATGATACGTGGCATACATTCCTGCCATAATTGCCAAAAGAGCTTGCGCTGTACAAATGTTTGAAGTGGCTTTATCTCTTCTAATGTGTTGTTCGCGGGTTTGTAATGCCATTCGCATAGCAGGATTACCATCTCTATCAACAGAAACACCAATAATTCTGCCCGGTATATTGCGTTTGAAATCTTCTTTAGTAGCAAAATAAGCTGCATGTGGTCCACCATAACCAAGAGGGACACCAAAACGCTGTGTATTTCCAACAACTACATCAGCACCCCATTCTCCAGGTGGTTTTAATAGAGAAAGGCTCAATAAATCTGCGGCAACAGCAACTTTACAATTGTTCTCATTGGCCTTAGCGGTAAGTGAGCTGTGGTCAGAAACAGCCCCATTTATATTAGGGTATTGTAATAATATTCCGAAATAATTATCATCAAAATTTATATTTTCAAGTGGGGCAATTACCAATTCAATATCTAAAGGAATTGCCCTTGTTTTAAGCACATCAATGGTTTGCGGGAAAGTGTCTTCAGCAACAAAAAATTTATTCCTTCCTTCCTTCTGTTCCACCCTACTTCTAGTGTTGTAAAACATAATCATAGCTTCTGCAGCAGCAGTAGATTCATCTAATAATGAAGCATTTGCTAATTCCATCCCAGTAAGATCGCTTACCATAGTCTGGAAATTTAATAGCGCCTCTAGCCTTCCTTGTGAAATTTCTGCTTGATAGGGAGTATATGCAGTATACCAACCTGGATTTTCCAATATATTTCTTTGAACTACAGGAGGAATAATCGTGTTGTAATACCCTAAACCAATATATGATTTGAATACTTTATTTTTCGCCCCTAGGCTGTTTATATGAGCAGCGTATTCAAATTCTGACATCGGCTTTCCAATATTCAAATCGTTTCTTAATCTTATATTACTGGGAATAGTTTGATCAATTAACGTCTCAATGGAATCGACTCCTACAGTTTTCAACATTTCTGCAACATCTTCTTTGCTTGGACCGTTGTGCCGTGTTATAAATTTATCACTCATAGGTTAAAATTAATAATTACAAATATAAATACTCTTTTTGAGTTAAGAGCATTGAATTATGTCATGAAATTGTCACAATATTGAAGCGGTAGAGGCAAAGATTGTATCTTTGACAATTAAAGCAATTAAAATGAAATTAATATTAGTTTTTTTAGCAGTTTTCGCATCTTTTGTCGGGGTATCTCAAGACAAAATTATGCTGCTTAGTGGAAAGGTATTACAAGGCAAAATATTGTCTTCTGATACTTCGGGAGTTAATTATCAATACACAAAGAAAGGAAAGCCCCAAGTAGTTGTATTAGATCACTACAGAATATATTCCTTAGACTACGCTAATGGTAATTCTGAGGTTATTTATAAGAGAGATTCAATTGCAGGACGGAATTACACAGTTAAACAAATGGGTGCTTTTGTGGCTGGAGAGCGTTACGCCTTTGAACATTTTAATGGCACGGGGACAGTAATTTATGGTGTTTTAACAGGTGCTTTATCTGGATTGTTAATAAAAGGATCCAGTATTTTTGTTGCACCCGCTGTGATCGCTTTTGGATTTACAACATTGATTCCTCCACCAAAGAAGATAAATCCGGAAGATGTTGTAGATAAAGAATTGTTAAAAGAAAAATATTTCTTAGAAGGCTACAAGAGAGTGATAAGATCGAAACGACTGGGTAGAGGAATGGTATCGGCACTAGGGGGAGCTGTTATAGGGGTAACTATTGCGTTGCTTACTAACTAGTTTGTGTTCAAAAAAGTACTTAATTTTTTCATCTTTAGTAAGATTTATGTTGCGTTATGTGTAACGTGTTTGTCAATAATGTCTTTCAAAGTATATGGATGTTTTATTGATTGGTGGATAGTTGGATTTACTTATTTTTCCACATTATCGCTTTATGCATTTCATCAGGTTTGGGGATTGAGCTCACTGACAGCTGACAAAATAATTTTTCGTCAAAAATGGTCGTTAGCGAATAAGTGGTCATTGATGTGGATTACAATCATGGCTGGAATTATCTCAACGGCAATGGTTTTTAAAATACCTATTAAGGCGTTGATTTTATTGATTCCTTGCGGAGTAATATCAATAGGGTATAGCACTTCCTTTTTTTTTAATAGACGGCTAAGGGATGTGCCTTCGATAAAAATTTATTTGATTTCCATTGTTGTGTCAGTTGTAGTGGTTGTTTTGCCCGGAATAGTGGCAGAAGTTTCCTGCAGAAAAATATTTCTATTGTTTATTATTCAATCGCTGTTTTTGTTAGGAATAACAATTCCTTTTGATGTTAGAGATTTGAAAATTGATAAACCTGGATTGAAAACAATACCTCTCATTCTGGGAGAACGAAAAGCGATTCAATTGGCAGTTGCGCTATTGTTTTTAAGCGGCCTATTAGCGTGGTATTTTTTACCAAACGGAATTACATTTTTGATTAGCTCATTAGTGGCTTCAATAGCAGTTTGGTTTGCAACTTCTAGCAGAAATGAATACTTCTTTTCACTTGCTATTGAGGGGATGATGATCGTGCAGCTCATTTTGATTTATCTATTGCAATAGACAGAAGAGGCAAGGAGTTCATTCCGGAATTCTTGATGTTTTGTTCGAATTAAACTATTTTGCTTAAAAGCTTGTTTAAAATCCGGCAGTTTTATAATCTCTAGTCCACATATTAAGTTGAATATAAAGTATAGAAAACGAATAGTAATCCTTGAAAATATGTTTGCTACAGTTGACTTTTTAGAGTAGTTAAAATCGCTAAACAACCATTTTCCATTTGGAGCTAATCTTATTTTCAACATTGAAACAACTTGATCTGCTAATTCATTATGGCGAAAGCAATCTAATATAAAAGGCGTGATGATGATGTCAAAATATTGTTTAGGAATCTCATTATAGCTGCCAATAATAAATTTGACGTTAGTGTGACTGGTTTTTTGTTTTGTCTGTTTAATCATTTTGGGAGAAATATCGACATAACAATAATTCGCTTTGTTATTTATTTTAAGACATTCTAACAATAGTCGACCTGTGCCTCCTCCGAATATAAGGACGGTTTTTGCATTTTTTATTTCCGAAAGAAAATGAGTTTGGGCTTTTAATATTGAATGGCCAAAAAATAGTTTAACCAAAACATCATAAAACGGAGCTAGAAAATCGAAACCTTTTATTAATCGTGGTTCATTCACGCAAAAAGAATGTCTAAACTTTCTTTAAAAGCTTGAATTGTATGGTCTAAATCTCCCTTTGAATGAGCTGAAGACAAAAACGAAACTTCGTAACCAGAAGGACCAATATAAATACCTCTTTCTAATAATTCACTGTGTAGAATGCTGAATTTATCCATACTTGAAGCATCAATGCCATCAGCGGTTTTAATGTCTTGATTATAGCTAAAAGAAATCCAAAAAATAGAAGCAATTTTTTGAAAACGAAATTCATATCCTTTTTCTATTGCATATGATTCAATTCTAGAAGTTAAATATTCAGTCTTTTCTTCTAAAGCTTCATAGAATCCTGATTTTAGGCACTCTTTTAGTTGAGCAATTCCTGCAGCCATGGCCACTGGGTTACCAGATAGCGTTCCAGCTTGATAGACTCCCCCTTCTGGCGCAATGTTGCTCATTATTTCTGCACTTGCACCATAGGCTCCAACAGGCATTCCACCACCGATAATCTTTCCATAAGTAAGTATATCAGGTTGAATATTATAAAGTCCTGCTGCGCCTTCAAAACCAATTCTAAAACCATTAATTACCTCATCAAAAATCAGCAGGGAATCATTTACTGCTGTAATTTCTCGCAAAAAATCTAAGTAATCTTTGTCTTGAATGAGTAGTCCGTTATTTGCTGGTAAAGGTTCAATAATTATGCATGCGATATCGTTTTCGTAATTATCGAAAGCTTTCTTTACAACTTCTTTGTTGTTAAGCGGAAGCACAATTGTTTCATTCGCAAAGGCTTCGGGAACACCAGCAGATGAAGATGTGCCGAATGTAGCTAACCCTGATCCAGCATTAACTAATAAATGATCCGCATGACCGTGATAACAACCGTCAAATTTTATGATTTTGTTTTTGCCTGTTGCACCACGCGCAAGCCTAATAGCTGACATCACTGCCTCTGTTCCTGAGCTTACAAAACGTATTTTTTCTATGTATGAGTGATTGTCAAGGATCAACTGCGCTAGCTCATTTTCATAGGCTGTTGGCGCACCAAAACTCATTCCTTTGTCGATTGCAGTTTTCACCGCAGAAACAATAATAGGATTAGCATGTCCTAAAATTATCGGACCCCATGAGCAGCAATAATCTATATAATCGTTATTATCAACATCGGTTATTTTACTTCCGTATCCTTTTTCAATAAATACTGGATTTCCTTGAACAGACTGAAAAGCTCTAACTGGAGAATTCACACCTCCCGGGAACAATTTTACTGCTTTTCGATACAGTTCATTAGACTTTGTTCGGTTCATGTTTTGTCCTACTTTTGGTTCGATCGCGAAAATAGATAAAATGACTAGAAATTACCATAATACCATAGCGTTTGCTCAAGAAATGGATAGTATAGATCCTTTGGCAAATTGGCGAAGTGAGTTTTATATTCCTGTTATCGAGGGAAAAGAGGTGAAATACTTTACAGGAAATTCACTCGGTCTTCAACCGAAAAAGACAAAAGCATATATCGGAGTAGAGCTCGATGAATGGGCGAATTGGGGAGTAGAAGGTCATTTTAAAGGAAAGCATCCTTGGATGCACTACCACGAAATATTTGCCGAACCTATTTCTAAAATTGTTGGAGCAAAACCGAAGGAAGTTGTTGTAATGAATAATCTTACCGTAAATCTAAATCTATTAATGGTTTCGTTTTATCGTCCAACAAAGGAAAGGTATAAGATTATTTGCGAAGCAAAAGCGTTTCCGTCTGACCAATATGCCTTGGAGATGCAGGTAAAATGTGCAGGATTTAATCCAGAAGCTGCAATAGTTGAGATTGCTCCGCGAGAAGGGGAACATACAATTAACCATGAAGATATATACACAGCAATTGAGGAAGCAGGGGATTCTCTTGCTCTTGTTATGTTTGGAGGAGTTAATTATTTCACTGGTCAAGTTTTTGATATGCAAACTATAACCCTTGCAGGACATAAGGTTGGAGCAAACGTGGGATTCGATTTAGCCCATGCTGCCGGTAATATTAAGCTCGATTTAAATCAATGGAATGTTGATTTTGCTTGCTGGTGCTCTTATAAATACATGAATTCTGGTCCAGGGGGTGTATCTGGAATTTATGTCAACGAACAGCATTGTAATAATGTTGAGTTACCCCGTTTCGCTGGTTGGTGGGGTCATGAGAAAGAAACTCGATTTTTAATGGAAAAAGGCTTTAAGCCAATGAAAACAGCCGAAGCTTGGCAAATGAGTAATGCCCCCGTGTTAACCATGGCAGCTCATAAAGCGTCAGTTGATATTTTCGATGAAGTAGGAATGGCAGCTTTGCTGAAAAAACAAAAACAACTTTCAGGGTATTTGGAATTTGTCGTTGAAGATATTAATACCCAAAAAGGATTTACTAATCCCAAAGTCAAAGGATTAGAGAATATCACCCCAAGATCATGGAATGAGCGTGGATGTCAAGTATCTATTGTGGCAAACGGTTACGGAAGGCCAATATTTGATCACTTAATGAAAGAAGGAGTAATTGCTGATTGGCGCGAGCCGAATGTAATTCGATTAGCCCCAGTTCCATTGTATAATTCTTTTGAAGATGTATATCATTTTGGCAATATTTTAAGTGCGGCTTTATAAATGGTGGTCATAAAAAAAATATTGCTCCTGATTTTTATTTTGTTCGTACATAATTTAAACGCACAATATGCAGACTCTACAAGGTATTTAATTACTGGGTTAGAACTTTCTGAGCTAACTAAGGCTGACCGGCTATTGTTAGACACTAATATTACTAACTATCATAAGGCGACAATAGATACTGTTAAGCTCGATATTTTGATCCAGCTTGTTGAAGCGTGTTGGAATGACAACGTATGGCCAAAGTATAATAGGTTAGTGTTAGAATTGGTAAAAAAACAGCTTTTAAATTCCGCAGCGGATAATGATAAACTGATTGTCAAGCTCAAAAGTATTCTTGCAGAGGCTTTGAATAATGAAGGTTATTATTTTAAAGAGTTTGGAGATATCCCTCTTGCTTTGGATTATTACGAACAAAGTTTAAAAATAGATGAAAGTATTGGCAACGATAAAGGTGTTGCTACCTCCTTGAATAATATTGGTTCTATATACATGGATCAAGGAATGACCGATGAGGCCCTAGATAACTTTAACCAAGGATTGAAAATTAACGAGGAGATTGGAGATAAGAGGGGCATTTCTCTTTCGTTAAACAATATAGCTGGAATCTATTTTAACAATGGAGCGATAGATGAGGCAGAGGAGTATTTCGAAAGAAGTTATGAACTTGATTTTGAAATTAACAACTTAAAGGGAGCAGCGAACTCACTTAGTAATTTAGGTTATATATATATGAAGACAGAACGGCCACAAGAATCGCTTGAGCAGTTTATCGCGGCTTTGAGTTTGTTTCGCAAGGTAGACTTGCAAAGTGGAATTTCATTAGTTCAGGACAATATTGGAGTGTTATTGTTGCAAGAAGGGGACATATCTAATGCGAAATTATACGGGGACTCGGCTTTGGCTATTGGCCAAAAAATGGGCCAACCGTCTTCTGTGAAAAATGCAGCTGAATTGTTATTTCGAATTAATCTCGAACAAGAAAACTGGAAGGAGGCTCTAGAGATGCAGCAATTGTTTATTTCGATGAGAGACAGTTTAAAGAATATTGAAACTGAAAGAAAAACAGAAAAACAACAATTGCAATATCAGTTTGAAAAACAAAATGCTATTGCTGCAGCTGAACACGACAAACAGCTTTTGGTGGCAGATGCAAAGCAAAAAAGACACCAACTTGTCAACTATTTTTCTATTGCGGGTTTATTAATTGTGATAGTGTTTTCATATGTAATCTATAATCGCTTAAAAATTACTAATAGGCAAAAACTGCTGATAGAAGAGAAAAACGAAGAGTTAGCAAATCAAAAAAGTATTGTAGACGAAAAGAACAAAGAAATTATAGATAGCATACATTATGCTCAGAGAATTCAACACGCATTGTTGAAATCGGAAGAAAATATTTCAAATAACCACCCAGAACATTTTATCTTTTTCAAACCAAAAGATATCTTGAGTGGAGATTTCTATTGGGCATTAAAGAAAGAAAATTATTGGTATGTCGCAGTTGCTGATTGCACAGGTCATGGTGTTCCTGGGGCCATGCTTACCATGTTAGGTAGTTCTTTTTTGAATGAAATTAATCAAGGAATGGAGCTTTTGTCTCCCGCGGAAATATTGGATCGTTTGCGAGACAAAATCACTCAGGAATTGAGCCAGTTTGGTGGCGAGGGAGAAAGCAAAGACGGGATGGATATTTCTCTCATAAGAATCGATTTAAAGACATTGAAAGCGGAGTGGGCAGGGGCTAACAATCCACTTTGGGTCTTAAAATCTGGAGAGCAAGAAATTATTGAAATTAAGGGAGATCGGCAGCCTATTGGTTATTTTGAGTATGCCCAGCCTTTTCAAAACAACCAAGTTCAACTTGGAAAAGGTGATATATTTTACTTGTTTAGTGATGGGTTCGCAGATCAATTTGGAGGAGAAGCAGGCAAGAAATTTAAATATAAATCGTTCAAAAAGCTACTAATTTCACTACAAGAAAGGCCGATTGGATTTCACAAAAAAGAATTGGAAAATCATTTCACTAGCTGGATGGGAGATTATCAGCAAGTTGATGATGTTTGTATCATGGGAGTAAGGCTTTAGGAGTTATAATCTTAAACGATATTTACATTAGATGAATTAGGTTTAAATTCTTACTTTAGTTGCAAAACCCAACGATAATGAAAAAGTATGTATTTCTGATTGGAATTGTTGCTATCTCCAATTCTATTTTTGCGCAAACGGCCGTACCTAAACTTCCTTTTTATGAGTTATTTACCTCTTCTACTTGTCCGCCATGCGCTCCGGCTAATGACAACTTAACTCCCATATTTCAAGATCCAATAAATGACGGAGAGTTTGCAGTTGTTAAATATCAAATGAGTTGGCCAGGTACAGGCGATCCATACTACACTAACGAAGGCAGTGCAAGAAAGAATGTTTATAGTGTAAGTTCTGTTCCGGCCTTATTTGTAAATGCAATTAATTATAATGGCTCGAGTTATACTCAAGGAGATATGGATGCTAACAATACAGGGTTATCCTATATGACAATTGAAGCGATTCATTCAATTGAAGCGGATAGTCAAAAAGTCCATATTCAAGTCGAGGTAACTGCGCATCAGGATTATGTCGATCCTATTCATAGAGTATATATAATGATTAATGAATCTAGAACAGAAAATAATGTAAAAACGAATGGAGAAACAGAATTTTTTGATGTAATGAAGAAAGTACTCCCAACTAGTACTGGTGATTTTATCTTGGGAACAATTTCGGCGGATACCGTATTAAGCTATAATATTGACTATAAATTTCAAGGAAATTATAGACTTCCTGCCGATGCAGATGATGCAATAAACCATAATAATGAACATTCAGTCGAAGATTTCAATAATCTGAAAGTAGTTGTATTCGTGCAAAGTATGGCGTTAGGTAGAGAGGTTTATCAAGCCGCCAATTCTATAGAAGTAGATCCTATCGTTGCAGATGGAACCTTCCCAAATCATTTGTTCACCAGCACTAAATCATATAAGGAATTTTCAGTTCAGCCATTGTTAGTTTCTCCAAATCCATCTTCAGAATATGTGAATCTTAGCTTTGTAATGTTAAAAAACGAAACAACCACAGTAAATATATCCAACAGCCTGGGACAAATGGTGGAAGTCGTTAATACAGAATCTCATTTAGGAGGAAATCAGATTAGAATTGATGTATCAGATTACGATAGTGGAATTTATTTCGTAGAACTTTTAATTGATAATAAAATCTATAATCAAAAAATAATTGTTCAATAGTTATTAGTTTAAATGCCTCTAAAAATTGGTGCTGAAAACTAGGTATTTCTATAGTTTCATTTTTCTTTTTTGTTCTGTAAATTCTTTTGCCGAATCAGATAGTCTTTTGAAAAATTTGAAACAAGCACTAGAATCAAAAATAGACGATACAGTTAGGATTAGAATTTTAAGTGAAATTGTAGATAATACCTATGACTTTGCTATTTGGCCAAGATACAATGAATTAGCTTTAGAGCTTGCTAATAGCCATTTGCCAAATTCAGATTCTTCAGCAGCTTTTGTTTACAACAAGTACAAAGGATATGCATTAAACAATAAAGGTCTACAATTAGAATACGAAGGTAATAGAGTATTAGCTCTTAAATATTACCAAGAAAGTTTGGCTCTTCATAGGATGAATAGTTACAAAAAAGGGATGTCCTCTTCTTTGAATAATATTGGTTCAATGCTTTATGATCAAGAAGAGTATGGACTTGCCTTAAACTATTACAATGAAAGTATTAAGATTAAACAAGAACTCGGTTACGAGGAAGGGTTGGCCTGGACATATATGAATATTGGATCTTTAGAGGAAAAATTAAAAAGAAATGAATCGGCATTAAACTACTACACCAAGGCCTATAAAATACATTCAAAACTAAATAACGTTTATGGAATAGGCGCAGCGGCGCATAATGTTGGAAATATTTTAATGAAAACAAGCGGTAATATTGATATAGCAATAAATAAGTATAGGGAAAGTTTACGTTGTTATACTGATGTCGGAGATTCCACTGGCATATCTTGGGAACTCGGTATTATTGGTCATGAATTATTTAGAGGTGGTCAAAAAGATTCTGCAATATATTATGTAGATAGGTCTTTAAGAATGGCTGAAAACAATAATTATCAAGAGGGAATAGTAGCAGCTGCGGGTCATTTAGTCGAAATATATAAGACGCTAGAGAAGTATGAATTGGCATTTAAATACCAAATGGTAAAGAAAGCGGTAGAAGATTCGATACTGAGTAATAAGATTGAAAATGAAATTGTGAAAACAGAAATGCAATTTGTTCACAATCAGGAGAAACTAGAAATTCAAAAGGAACAAGAGAAGAAGGAGATAATCGCCAAGGCGAAGCACGAACTCCAGAAGGCAATAATTATTGCAACTTTAGTTGGTTTACTTGTAATAATCGTATTTTTTATTCTGCTGTTTCAAAGGTTTAAAAAGGAGAAATATCAGAAACTTAAAATAGAAAAACAGAGAGACGAAATAAAAGTAAAAAATACAGAAATTATAGACAGCATCACCTACGCAGAGCGAATCCAAAAAGCGATAATGAAAATCGAAGAGAATGAGAGCAAGAAGCTTCCACAGCATTTTATTCTATTTAAACCAAAAGACATTGTATCTGGAGATTTTTATTGGGTAAAGGAAATTAATGGCATGTTATATTTGGCAGTTGCGGATTGCACTGGCCATGGGGTGCCAGGAGCCCTGATGAGTATGCTTGGGATTTCATTGCTTAATGACATCTTAAATGATAACCATGGTATTTCTCCAGGAGATTTGTTGACCCAATTGCGTGCGAGAATAATCATCGAATTAAACCAAAGTGAAGATGAACAAGCTAGTAAAGATGGTATGGATATCTCATTAATAAAACTTGACCTACAAAATGGGCAGGCTGATTGGGCAGGTGCGAATAATCCTTTGTGGATTGTTAGAAAAGACGATGACGATATAGAGGAAATTAAACCTAATAAGGAACCAATATCTTATTATACAGAGATGAATGAATTTGTAAACAATTCGATTCAGCTAAACAAAGGTGATTCTTTTTATCTTTTTTCTGACGGATATCCCGACCAGTTTGGGGGTTTAAAAGGAAAGAAATTAAAATACAAGGCGTTCAAAAATCTTATTGTTAAGAATGCCTTTGAGGAAATGGAAATGCAGAAACAGTTGCTTAGTGCGTTTTTTCAAAATTGGAAAGGCGATTTTGATCAAATAGATGATATTTGTGTATTTGGAGTAAAAGTCTAAATCTTGTGCAGCAGCAAAGGTTTTTTGGTTTCTTTGTTAAACTATCAAATTAAAACAATATGAGTAAACAAGTAACAATTATCGGCGCTGGTTTAGTTGGCTCACTTTGGTCGGTTTATATGTCTAAAGCAGGCTATAATGTAAAAATTTTTGAGCGAAGACCAGATATAAGACAAGCTAATATTTCAGCAGGAAAGTCTATTAATTTAGCTCTATCAGATAGGGGTTGGAAAGCTCTAGATAAGGTCGGTGTAGGAGATCAGATTCGAGAAATTGCTATTCCTATGACCGGCAGAATTATGCACGATATAGAAGGGAAACTTACAGCTCAACCTTATGGAAAAGATGGTCAAGCTATATATTCAATTTCTAGAGGAGGTGTAAACGCTAGGATGATGGATATAGCTGAAAATGTCGGAGGAGCTGAAATATTTTACAATGAGCATTGTGTCGATGTAGATTTAGAGAATGGGATTACATATTTGAAAAATTCTGAAACAGGTGTAGAGACAGAAGTTAAATCCGATTTAATTTTCGCCTGTGATGGAGCTTTTTCTGCGGTTAGATACAAGTCCATGCAAAAATTGGATAAATTTAACTACGAACAGCGTTTTATCGAAGATGGTTACAGAGAATTATTGCTTCCTGCAAATGAAGATGGCTCTTATAAATTAGACAAGAATGCACTTCATATATGGCCAAGAGGACGATTTATGTTAATTGCCTTGGCAAATGAAGAGGGGTCTTTTACATGTACGCTCTTCATGCCTTCAAAAGGTGAGAATTCATTTGAGGCGCTTACTTCCAAAGAAAAGGTTAATACTTTTTTTAAGGAGACATTTCCGGATTTTTATGAGATGATGCCTTCCGTAGGAGCTGCTTGGGGAGACCATCCCTTATCATCACTTGCAATTATTAGATGTTATCCTTGGACTTCGGGGAAAGTTGCTTTAATGGGCGATGCAGCGCATGCTACTGTGCCGTTTTATGGGCAAGGAATGAATAGCGGTTTTGAAGATTGCTCTATTTTGGCAGAAATAATGGATAAACACGGAGATAATTGGGATGCTATTTTCGAGGAATATCAAATACTAAGAAAGCCTGATGGTGATGCGATTCAAGATCTTTCGATACATAATTACCACGTAATGCGCGATTATGTGGGTGACCCAAAATTCCTTTTACAGAAGAAAATAGAGGCTAAGATTAATGCCTCACATCCAGATAAGTGGATGCCATTATATAGTCAAGTTACCTTTAGTCATATTCGATATTCCGAAGCTTTAAAAGTAGGGATGAGACAAGAAGCTATTATGAAAGAGATAATGGACAAACCTAATATCGAATCTATTTGGGACTCTGCAGAAATTGAGCAAGAAATTTTAGAGAGACTATAAATGAAACAGTTTTTAATCTTCATTTTTACTATTTTCTTTATGTCCTCCTATGGTCAATACGGTAGGGGAACGATGTACAATAAGAAAAATGCCGATGCTTTTCCGGAACCTTTACAGTATCATATGAAAGGTTGGTATTTTGGTGCAGGACCGACTTTTATGCAACCCCAGGTTTTCTTTTTTATAAAGGATTTGGTAACAAATTCGAGTCAGATACCAGCAAGCAAGGTAGGGGTGTTTATTGAAGTGGGAAGGTACAATATATTCGAATGGCCAGGCCTTTTTAAGTACATGGATTACGGCTTGGCTTATAAGTCACTTCGTGGAAAGGAAAGAATTAGCAAAGACTCTTTTGGAGATCATTATGTCGAGGGACATTTTAATTTAAATAACAGGATTAAATTAAGTAGAACTTCATTTCTTCAAAATACTATTGGTATCGACTCAGAGTATGCCTTTTTAAGAAATAATTCAGGTAATTTCCCCCCAGCATTTGTCACTTCGTTGCATTACAAATTTGGTTTTGGGTATAAAGTCAATAAAAAATTAATGATTATACCTAGTATAGAAACACCCATACTTACATTTTATCCACTAGAATATGGAAGTTCAACATTAGGGTATTTAAGCAGCAGATATCGTCCAATTATTATTTCGCTCAAGTTCTTAATCTTACGTCCAAAAATTGACGAATGTCCATATGTTCCTCCACCACCAAGTGGTTTGCCAGTAGATGGCGAAGGAGGCTCTAATAGTGGAGGGGTTCAATAAAGTGCTCATTGATAGGTTGTCAATTATTGACTCAACTATAGTTGCATCTTTTTAGTTGATTACTTTTCTGAAGATTTTGATTCTAAATTAGAGGAATTCTTGGCGTCTGAATTGGCAGGAAATGGATTAGGGTTGTAATTTTATTAATGGCTTTTTTTGATGGGTATTGGAAAGTAAGAAAAGTATTTAATGCATATCAGGGTTACTCTATGGAATAAAAAGGTAGTGCGGATTAGGTCAACTAATTTTTACGATAAATTGGAATTCACTGAGTTAAAAATATTTAAAGGACATATGATTTTAGGGCTGACTCATTGTAAAAATGGGTTATTGATCTTTTCAAAACCAATGGTTGTTTTCTGTCCATGACCAGAATAAACCTCATAATCATCACCTAGTGAAAGGAACTTGGTTTTAATACTTTCTAATAAGGTAGCGTGGTCCCCCCCTGGTAAATCAGTGCGGCCAATACTAGAGTAAAATAATACATCTCCGCCAATAATAAATTTTTGCTTATGGTTTACAAAAGCAATATGTCCAGGTGCATGACCGGGAACAAAAAGAATGTCTAATTCGGAGTTTCCGAAACTTATTTTATCTCCTTCGTCTAGGAATGAAGTGGGTTTAGGAGATTCGTCAACATTTGGTATTCCATATATATGAGCAACTTGTGCAACGCTTTCCAAAACTGGTAAATCTAATTTATGCATTTCTAACCCCAATTTGTAGGTTTCGGAAACCAATTTATTTCCAAAAACATGATCAATATGGCAATGGGTGTTTATAAGACGTTGTGGAACTAAATTATTAGCAGCAATAAAACTAATTAGTTTTTCTTTTTCATACTGCTCATAACAACCTGGGTCAATTAAGATACACTCCTTTGTTTCATCAAAAAGCAGGTACATGTTTTCTTGAAAAGGATTGAAGGTGAACGAGTGAATAGTTATCATTTTAGTTTTTTAGCTTTGGAATTTGGAGAGGGCCAATGTCAAACAAAATTATCAAGTATATTTGCGCCCTAAATTAGTTAAAAGTAAGATTTTTATGAATAAAATTGATGTGTATTATGAGAATGCTACACTAAAAATTCCTTACCATCAAATAAGTGTTAAATTAAATCAAGTAAATTAATTAGGATGAAAAAAATATTTATTATAGTCAGTTTAGTTTGTGTTAACGTATCTTTATTAGCTCAAACAACCGAAGGTGAAGGCAATTTAAAAACTCAAAATACCGACACCATAAATGGTTGGAAAAAAGGGGGAACTTTAGGGTTTACCTTTTCTCAGGTATCTTTAACAAACTGGGCTGCCGGTGGCGTGAATTCTTTTTCAATAAACGGAATGACTAATTTGTTTGCTAATCTTAGGAAAGAAAAAATTAGCTGGGATAACTCTTTAGATATTGGTTATGGAGTTATACGGCAAGGTGACAATATAGCTCCTTGGGTAAAGAGTGACGATAAATTGGACTTTGCTTCAAAATTTGGTTATCAGATAAAAAGCGATTTATATTTTGCTGTGTTGTATAATTTTAGGACACAATTCGCTCCAGGATATGATGCACCAGGAAGTAGTAATTTAATTTCAGATTTATTGGCACCTGCATATTCTTTGTTGGCTGTTGGGGTTGATTATAAAAAAGGAACTGCATTTTCAGCTTTTCTTGCTCCTGCGACTTTAAAAACAACTATTGTCAGAGATCAAAAGTTAGCTAATGCTGGCGCATTTGGTGTTGAAGCGGCAGTTTATGATGATTTAGGCGCAGTGTTCAAAGCAGGTAAAAACATAAGAAATGAGTTTGGTGGATACATCAAGTTACAGTATAGAATGGAACTTTTCACCAACGTTGGCTTAGATACAAAACTCGACTTATTTTCAAATTATCTAAATAATCCGCAAAATATTGATGTAAATTGGGAAACTACAATTACGCTTAAAGTGAATAAGTTTTTATCTGCTAATTTAACTACCCACTTAATATATGATGATGACATTAAGATTTCAGTTGATAATAATAGTGATGGGGTTATAGATGCGATCGGGCCAAGAATTCAGTTTAAAGAAGTTTTTGGCGCTGGATTTTCCTATAGGTTTTAAAGTAATAGATAATTTGAGTTAAAATTATTAATCAGTTAATCTATGGTCTATTTTGGGGTCTTATTAAATCGCAAAAGATTAGGGTTCTTGAAATCCTTTCTGGTATAAAAGTTGATTATCGAACCCGGTTTAAGTTTTACTTTTGCATCTAAATCTAAAGTTATGAAACATTTTACATTAGCGATTTACATTACTTGTCTGGTAATTTCTCCAATATTTATTCATGCCCAAACACCCTGTTCTGCTCCCTATCAGGTTCAAGAACTGGCTGCTGTGGAAAATACCTTATGGCTTATTGGTACATCAGACGAAAAGGGTAGTGGTATTTTTAAATACGAGAATAATCGATGGTTCTTTTATCCTTATACCGGTGCCAAAACGATAAGTGTAACCAATACCAATATTCCTTTAGTTATAGATAATAATGGAAACTTGATGCAGTTTAATGGTGCTTGGCAAAACTTGGCGACTAGTGTTACGGCCGTTTTCGGAAGTCGTAATTCAACTAAGATTTGGGCGGTGATTAATAATTCCCTCAAGTTGTATCAAAATGGCAGTTGGGTTAATTCGCAGTTTGGGCCGAAAATAATAACTGCGATAGATGAAGATAGAATAGGTAATTTATACATTTTGGATGCATCTGGATATGTTTTCAAATCTGCTGGAACCACATGGAATATATTGGGATCCAATAAGGGTGTTGATATCCATTATGGATACGATAATAAGCTATATTTATTAGATGAGTTTGGAGGAATAGTTAAATATTATAGCGCGGGTAATTGGATAGACAGTGGTTATAAAGGATTAAAACTGACCTCTTTTTCGAATGGAGCTGGAATTATGCAAACTATTGCTAATAAGGTTGTTTTTAAACAAGGCACTTCAACTAAACAATTGACTATTGAACCGATCAATTTGGGAGGAGAAGTTTCAAATAATATTGGAGGGGCTGGGAATTTTAATTACGGTAATAATGTTAATCTAATTGATTCGGCAACTGGTGAAACCCCAATATTTAAAGCAGTTACAAATAGAGATGTTTCTGGTGTTTACACCTTACTTTCTAAAAAAGCAGACTTAAATAAAAAAAATAATTACAATCAAACTCCGCTGATTAAGTCTGCTATTTTAGACTATACAGATGTATCAACTGCGCTTATTAAGTTGAAAGCCAACGTTAATGTGGTTGACAATGGTAAAAAAACAGCATTATACTATGCTTGCGAAAGGGGTAACATTGAGACTGTAGATGCATTATTAAGTGCAGGTGCCACAATTATTAGATCTACTTCTTCTATTCGATTAGATCCGAACGCTCCATTAACTGCAACTATGCGTTTAAGAGTAGATCATCCCAATAAAGAATCAATTACTCAAGCTTTATTGCAAAATGGTGCGTTACCATCTAAAAACCATGTTTCAATGGCGGTTAATTCAAACGATTCTAAGTCGTTTAAATTATTGATGAATTCAGCAATTAGTTCATCATTAAGTTCCGCAGATTACAGTAGTTATATGAAAACAGCAATTTCGAACAAAAATAATGACATTGTTAGAGCATGCTTGCGCGGTGGAGCTGATGCGAATCAGGGTTTAGCATACGCAATGCAAGCTAATGATAGAAGTATGATATTATTCTGTCTTGATAAAAAAGCTAACCCATCCCAAGTATTGCAGTATGCTATAAACCTTGATGATAGTGAGTTATTTGATTTATTAATTCAACAATACGGGGCTTCTAAAAATGTAGCCTTACAAAAGGGTATACAATCGAACAATTTTACATACGCTACTATAGCCTTGAATTTTGGTGCAGATCCTAATAGCGGAATGCTAGATGCAATCAAGCTTAATGATTTAAATTTTGTTGATTTACTTTTTAAGTATAATGCTGTTGCGAGCAAGCCAGAATATATTCAACAAGCTGTAGATGTTAATAATATTGAAATCATACAAGCATTAATTTCCAAAGGTGCTGACGCCAACAACGGAATGGCAATGGCTATAGCGAAACAAGATGTAAATATCGTAAAACTTTTGTTAGAAACTGCAGATGCGACACTTAAGGAATACATTAGTTCAGCAAGTGCTTTAGGTAGTCATCAAATTACACAAATGTTACTTGATGGGGGTGCAGAACCAAACGATGGAATGTTATCAGCTGTAAGTAAACAACAAATTGCTAATGCAACTTTATTAATTAGCAGAGGGGGAGATTCAACCCCAGAAAAGCTGATTATCGCAGCAGTAAACAATGACCATGTTGATATGGTTAAGCTATTAGTAGAAAATTCTGCAAATGTTAATGTTGGATTACCAATCGCTGTAAATAAAAACTTGGCATCTATTGCGGAATATCTTATTTTGAAAGGGGCTGATTTTTCAGATAAAGAGTTGGTTTTGAAAGTTGTCAAATCGAGTTATATAGCAACACTCGACATTCTGATAAAGTACAATGCAAATTTAAATATTGTGGATACAAAAAACAACACTCCACTGCATATTGGAGCTACGATCTATAATGAGCGATTGGTACAAAACTTAATTGCAACGGGTCAGATTCCTGTGGATGCCTATAATAATGAAGGTCTTACCGCATTGATGATTGCTGCGATGAGTGGACGAGGTAAGACCGAAAACATCTGCAGAATGTTTGTTGAAGAAGGGGCGGATGTTAATGCTACGAATAAGGAGTTTAAAACCGTCTTAAAGATCGCAAATGGACTTAAGGTCAAGAAATATTTAAAAGCTAATGGGGCAAAAAAGAAGTAGTTTACAGGGAATAATTGCTCTGAAAAATTAAAAATGACAATTGTAAGAAAACAAAATTTTGCAGTTGCGTTTACATTTGCTGGAGAAGCAGTCGATTTTTTATTTAGGTTCATCAATTCATTAGCTAGAAGTCTAGGTCTTTAGTTTTTCTTGTTAAAGGCCTTACCTTATTGACGGCTATATTTATCTCAATTTTAGTTTTTGTACCTTTGTAAGGTATAAATAAATTTATGATAGCTAGAAATATAACGCTCCTAGTCATTAGTTTTACTGTATCTGTGTTGCTATCATTGAACAGTATTGCTCAACCAACTCCAGTTTCTGGTGGGCCTGGCGGTTGTTTCCCTGATCCATGTATTCCTATTAATCAAGGAACTATTTTTATTATAACAGTGGGCGCTATTTTCGCGTACTATTTTTTAAGTAGGAAATTTAAGCCCTCCGTTTAGAGGTTGTCATAAAATCTTACTATTCGGGCAATAATCCTTATTTTTACAAGTTAATATTTGATTAAGAAACTCAGTGAAACTGAAAGAAATACTGTTGCTTGGTTCCGTCATACTAATTTCTGATATATGTGTGGCCCAGCTTTATAATGGGTATAGTCAAGAATTTGGGAAAAATCGAATTCAATTCAATGAGTTCGACTGGAATCACTATGACTTTAAACTGTTTAATGTTTACTTCTACGAACAAGGAGCAATAAATGCGTCTTATACTGCTCAGGTTTCTGAAGATATAATCAAAGAACTAGAGGAACGGTTTGATTACTACTTAGAAGAGAAGATTGAGTTTGTACTTTATAACTCCTTAAATCATTACAGACAAACCAATGTTGCTATTAATGCTGATATCCAACATAATATTGGTGGGGTAACTGAGACAAGAGACTCAAAGGTGTTTTTGTATTTTGACGGTAATCATAATAATTTAGAAGCCCAAATTCGAGCAGGAGTTGCGGATATCATAATTCATCGACTCATATTAGGAAAAAATTGGTGGGCACAAGTGCGAAATAGTTCAATGTTAATTATTCCAGATTGGTACATCGATGGTTTGGTTTCATATGTATCATGTCCAGACAATAAATCGGTCCAAGACCAAATTAGAGATGGTGTAATTACAGGAAAATTTGAGGATTTTAATAGACTATCAAATGAGCAGGCACTATATGCAGGGCACGCCATGTGGAGTTATGTTGCTAGAACTTATGGTGAAAAGGTAATTCCTAACATTCTTTATATGTCGCGACTTAGTCGTAACGTTGAAAGTGGATTTTTGTATGTAATCGGCTTGTCTTTAAAGTCATTGAATCAGGAGGCAATAGCCTATTACAAAGAGTTATATCGGAATTCTGAGAAATATGGAGGTTTTCCAGCAAATGAGTTGTCGGCTAGAGTAAATATAAATAAAAAGTATAGTCAGTTGAAAGTGAGCCCTGATGGAAATTATGTGGTTTATGTTGAAAATGAGCTTGGAAAATATCAGGTTATGCTTTATGAAATAGCAACAGGTAAAGTCAAAAAGATTATTAAGGGAGGGACCAAAACTACATGGATGCCAGACTATTCTTATCCTATTCTTCAATGGAATCCAAATGGCAAATCGTTGGCGATAGTTACCGAAAAGAAAGCACAGAATTTTATCACATTTTATGTGTTGGATGGGAACGATAAAATGACCAAACCACTGCTGAAATTGAACAGAGTGCTTGACATGGTTTATTCTCCCGATGGGAAATCAATAGTATTATCTGCAGTAAAAAAGGGTCAAACTGATTTATTTCAGTACAATGTTATTTCTAATTTTCAAAAACAGCTTACCAATGATATTTATGATGACCATAGTCCAGCATTTTTATCTCCCTCTCGAGTTATTTTTAGCTCAAATAGATATGAAGACACACTCAGAATTGTGGGTAGAATTGAACCAGTTGCAGCCACATACGATTTATTTTCACTAAACATTTTATCAAGGGACAATTTGTTAAAACGAGTAACAAATACGCCTTTAATTAATGAGACTAAGCCTTTAAGAAAAGATACTACTAATTTCGTTTATTTGAGTGATGAAGGACAAACAGTGGGAAGATATATTGCATATTTTGATAGTGTTATTAGTCATATAGACACAGCTTTTCATTATCGACACGTTACAGTATCTGAACTATTGAACAGCTATTCTGGCAATATCATTGAGCATCATTTTGCTTTAGATAAAGATGTAATGGTCCAGTTGTTTTTTAAGGAAGGTAAGTATTATCTTTCTTTCGAATCTGTAACAGGGGCGCAGGTTATTTTACCGACCAATATGAATGGAGATATGGTAGAATCAAGTGAAAAAGAAAATCCAACTATCCAAAACATTATGTCGAGCCAGTTGGAATACAAGCTTGTTGCTATTGATGAGAGAAAGCAAGTTGAGGTAGATTATAACGATTACAGATTTGCAGATGAAAAGGGTGAGTTAGTAACTAAAACTTTCATAGTTGAATCGCCCGAAGAAGGCATTAAACCAAAAAGTGAAATAACCGAACCTGAATTTGATAGCTCAAATTTGGTAGAAGGTCCTGTTAATGTTAATCCAAAGGTGTTCAGGTTACCAGTTCAAAAAGAGTATGATGAGCTTTTTTCAGCTGTAAAGCTTCAAGTAGAACTGAATTTTAATTACTCGTCGCAGATGTATCAGAGGTATACAGGCTCTTTAGGTTATATGAATACAAAGATGGCATTAGAATCTTATGTTACCATGAGTGATATTTTTAACAATCATGATATTACAGTTGGTCAACGTTTATCTGTTGACGGGGCAAATAGGGAATTCTATTTAATTTACAATAATCGTATTGGTAAATTTGATAAACAATACCGTATTGAGAGACAGACGAATAAATTTCCGCTTGGGCCTAATAAGTACAAGCTAGAGTATAACCAAACCCAAATGCGGTTGAGTTATCCTCTTAGTGAACGCCTTAGGGTTAGCGGAACGGGATCTGCCCGCTACGACAGATTCATAGTATTAAGTACAGAAGGAGGAACCTTATCAGCACCCACCGCTACTGAATGTTTAGGTGGATTGAAATTGGAGGTGGTTTACGATAATACTACATCGTTGGGCCTTAATTTATATAAAGGATCTAGATTTAAGGTGTTTACTGAAACATACAACGGAATTTTTGAAGCTCAATACAGCGAAGGTACTTCAACGGGCGATTCAAGTGTTTTTGGGAGTACATTTGGACTAAAACCATCCACTATTATTTTAGGTCTTGATTACCGAAAGTACGTCAAAGTGCATAGGAATATAGTTTGGGCGAATCGAATAGTGGCTAGTACTTCTCTTGGCGAGAACAAATTACTATACTATATGGGAGGTGTAGATAGTAAAGTTCATTTCACCGATAGACCAAGGTTTAATTATGACCTCCAAGTAGTTGATGGTCAGTCTTATAATTTCCAGACAGTTGCTACAAATGTTAGGGGGTTTATGCAAAACACTCGTAATGGGAACAACATGGTACTGATAAGTAGTGAATTGCGGATTCCAATTTTTAGTTATTTAGCATCTAAGCCGGTCAAATCAGACTTTATTAAAAACTTTCAAACTGTTGTTTTTGCTGATGTGGGTTCAGCTTGGTCTGGTCGGAATCCTTATTCTGATGATAATTATTTCAATACAACGGTCATTGGAGGCGAAGAAGGAGACCCCGTAAAGGTAATTCTTAGGAACCAAGATGAACCTATTATTTCAGGATATGGATTTGGTGTTCGAAGCCGTTTCTTAAGTTATTTCATTAAGCTTGATTTTGGTTGGGGTCTTGAGGATGGAAGTTGGAATTCACCTAAAAGCTACCTATCAGTAGGTCTTGATTTCTAATGATGGTAGATAAAATTAAACGACTTTCATCTGAATATTTTAATGAGATAAATGAAATAAGAGAGTATTTACATGCTAACCCAGAATTATCTTTCAAGGAACATAACACCTCTAAATATGTCCAAAAGAAACTTACGGAATACGGAATTGAGTTCACAGCAGGCTATGTAGAAACAGGAATTATTGGTTTAATAAAGGGCAAAGATCCAACATCTCAAACTATCGCCTTGCGCGGCGACATGGATGCATTACCAATTATTGAAGAGAGTTCGGCTTCATATTGCTCTAAGAACAAAGGAGTGATGCATGCCTGCGGGCATGATGTTCATACTTCTTGTTTACTTGGCGCATCTAAAATTTTGAAACAACTAGAAGGTGAATTTTATGGAACGATTAAACTCATTTTTCAACCAGGTGAGGAGCGCTTACCCGGAGGTGCTAAGTTGATGATTGAAGAAGGCGTTCTAGAAAACCCTAGACCGCAGAAAGTTATTGGGCAACATGTTTATCCCGATTTAGAAGTAGGTAAAGTTGGGTTTAAAAAAGATATGTACATGGCTTCGGCGGACGAACTTCATGTTACGGTCAAAGGAAAAGGGGGACATGCTGCATTACCAAATAGGTTTATCGATCCAATTTTAATTACCTCCAACATAATTGTTTCACTTCAGCAAATTGTAAGCCGTTCTGCTAAGCCTGATGTTCCTTCGGTGCTATCCTTTGGAAAAATAATAGGTGAGGGCTCTACCAATATAATTCCTGATGAGGTAAAATTAGAAGGAACATTCCGAACTATGAATGAAGATTGGCGTTTTGATGCTCATAAAAAGATGAAAAAATTAGCAAAATCAATAGCCGAAGGAATGGGCGGGTCTTGTGATTTTGATGTGCGTGTTGGTTATCCTTATTTAGTTAATGATGAGGTGGTTACTGAAATGCATATTCAAGCGGCTCGAGAGTACTTAGGAGATGAAAATGTTGTTGACCTAGACCTTAGAATGACGGCAGAAGATTTTTCTTATTATTCACAGGTTGCTCCAGTTTGTTTCTATCGATTAGGAACAAGAAATCAAGCAAAAGGGATTACTTCGGGATTACATACGCCTACTTTTGATGTGGATAGCAAGGCAATTGAGATAGGTATGGGTTTAATGGCCTATGG
>Ga0055584_100000274_pt1 | contig 48818 bp, 53 predicted proteins | sample OSDHelmetaG_FD_58716 | JGI IMG/M metagenome (GOLD analysis project Ga0055584, IMG submission 58716) | Pelagic marine sediment microbial communities from the LTER site Helgoland, North Sea, for post-phytoplankton bloom and carbon turnover... | ecosystem: Environmental > Aquatic > Marine >... | reverse complement strand
GCCAAGTCTGAGGAGTTCTAAACAATGACTAAGAAAGATTTCAAGAAAGAAAAGGATAAGCTTCTTGTCCTTAGAAACACAGTGCGGTCCCGGATAAGGGCTAACGACCAGAAGATCATCACCGAACTGTCTCAACTCACCGGACTACAGACTCCTAAGGAGTTGATTAAATCCGTAGAGAAACAACACGATGAGTCTTTAAAGGAACTTAAACAGAAGTTCGCCGAGGCTGAGGAGAAGAAGAATGCTATCAGAGAAGTCTCTAACACCAAAGTCCTACCTGCTAACTTCCAGTCTACTACAGAAGTGCCAGACGATAAAGGTGATCCTCTTAATCTGGACTATAACAAGAAGTCCATTGAGGTTAAGCCTCATAGGTTACGCTCCGACAATGCCAAGGACGTAGCCCCACAGTATCTCGCGCCGGATAGGAAACGTGTAGCTTCTTTGAAAATCTGGCAACGTAAGGCTTCTGATAATGTTCTGGACTGCATAGAACGTGGAGATGAAGCGCATATGATACGCTCTGGTACAGGAACAGGCAAGACATTCATGATAGGTGATATCATCCAGCAGTTGCATGACTCTGGTTGGTTCAAGAAGAAGTGGCCTACGTTCTATCCCTGTCTAATTGTTACTCCACCAACAGTTGTTCCGCAGTTCATTGATAACATGAAGTATATGTTCGGCCTTGAATGGAAGAAAGAGTTCTTCGTGACTAACTATGAGCAGCTAAGGACAACCTATGGCGAGCGTTATATCATTAAGAAGAAGATAGCTGATGAAGATGGTAACGTTACGTATGACTACGAGTGGATACCCGGGCTTAATCCACCGTTGATTATCTGGGATGAATGTCATAAGCTAAAGAATGACACTTCAACTCAGCATCGTGTTGCATTGGCGTTGAACAAGCTACCTACTGGCTATAGGACTACGCAGATAGGAATGTCTGCTACTCCTTGGTCTAGGATTGCAGATTGTAAACACTTCACTATTAGCGCGGGACTTAAGATATGATAACGATAAATAACAACATAAATAAACGCACAATTGCCTTATCTAGTGTAGAGGTAGGCGATGCGTTTCTGGACGGTGATGAACTGTGTATCTGCGTAATGCATGGCTTAGCTAAAGCTGTGATAAATCTAACTAAGCAATACCAGCAAAGTGTGCCTAGTGTAGGCACAAACGACGGTTCGCGTAATGTGCTGTTGGTTAGCCTTAAAATAGACATAACAGAATGACCTACTCTGATGAAGCAAAAACAAACACTGAGTTAGCTATTGACATTGCTATTATTATATTCCTAGTAGGCTTAATCATTGGAGCTTATGGAATGCAGATAGTTAGAGACAAATACTGGAAGAATGAAATCGAACTAAACTACAAACTAAAGAAATGAACAGAGCAATAACTGAAGAAGACTGGACTGCTTTCTCCAAGGCTATAGCTACGGATAAGAATCCTTTACTTCACTCTCCTGCAGCAATGGAGAGATACATGACCTACGCTAAGCCTTACATCACTGAAGTGCGGTCGCCCGTAGGCAAGTTCAAGTCACACAATAGCTGTGAGTTAGTAGACTTCCTTACTCCAGAGGACAGAGCCTACTACGAGGAAGCTGAGATTAGGCTGGCTGAGAAACAGAACAAGCTGGAACAAGAAGCAGCTGAACACAACGAGACTCCCTCAAGATTCCAACTGTTGGCTATCCTTGGTGAGTTCTGTAAGTCTGCGGAAGTCTGTAAGTCTGGTGTGTTTGCTTCAAAGATACATGAAGCTGTGCAGAATGGCAAGGCACCCGGTGTTGCTTGTCGTTATAGGCAACCAGTTGCTAAGACTATCCGTATGCTGGTTAAAGACTATGGCTATTCAAGAGATGATATCTCTGTTATCTGGGGTGGTGATGAGTTGCAGAACTGTAAGCTAACCCTTGAAGATGCTCAGCGATTAGCGCAGAAGATAGCTGATGGTGAGGAGATATCACCCACGCAGAAGAAGCAAATTCTACTGTTGCTTACAGAGACTGAGGCTGAGAGAGAAGAGAGACTGCATGACTATGGCGGTGATCTACGCCTAGGCTCACAGTCTAGAGAAGAGAGACAGAAAGAGATAGATAGATTCCAAACAGGGAAGTCTATCATTGCTCTGTTTACCTTTGCGGCCGGAGGTACTGGTCTGTCACTACATCATACGGATATAGACACGAAAGGAAGAGCCGTTAACCTGCGCCCAAGGCAAGGGTTCTTGACTCCAACTTACTCAGCTCAGGACTTTGTTCAAGGTCTAGGTAGATTGCATAGGTCTATCTTCTCCCTCTCTGACACAGAGCAGAGGATTCTGTTCTTTAAAGGAACAGTAGAAGAAGACGTAATGGCAAGAGTGTCTCTTAAGTTGCGTTGTTTCAAGAAGGTTGTATCTTCTAGGGAACAGTGGGACTCAGCTATCTGGGAAAGAGGTAAGCCTAAGGGTGAGCTTGAGAAAGAACTTAACGCTGAGCTTGAGAAGAACAGAGATAACTTAGACGAAGAGTACAATGACGATGACATAGCAGGATACGAAGAAAATGAAGATTAAAGTAACAAAAGAACATATAAACAAAGGCGAAAAACACGACGCTTGTAAATGTCCCATAGCTCTGGCTGTATGTGAGGCACTGGGTAGAACAATAGTCGAGACACCCATAGGGCATATGACTTACCCTGTAGAAGTAGACAACTCGATTCTGGTGCTTAGGGAAGACGAGAATGTCTATGATGATTATCCAATAAATGAAGAGATATATAACTTCATTGGCAACTTCGACGCAGGGCAACAAGTAGAACCCTTCGAGTTTGACTTGGAGCGAGTATAACACTATGGACCTATCAGACATACTAAAACAAAACGGAGTAGATCCTAAGACAGTGGCTAAGTTTAGGTCATCGTCAGCTAATCAGGAAGTCTACATAGATGCACAAGGTAAGAAGCACTTCGGTAAGGAAGCCATTAAGCTTAAGCAGAAAGAGTTCAAGGACAGGCAAGAACAGTCCGCTTCACCTGAGTTGTCACCTGCTACTGTGGTAAGAGACACAGAGTATTGGTTGGACAAGTTCGTTACGGAAGAGTTGGTTGACCTGAAGCGACAGGTAAGAAACGTCGCGCCGTTAAGTGATCCTGTCATTATCACCGCGCCCACGGGTAGTGGTAAGGAGCTAATAGCTAAGGCTCTGCATGGCGGTAAGCAAGGGAACTTCGTAGCAGTTAACTGCGGTGGATTCCCTGAGCATCTGTTTGAATCAGAGATGTTCGGCCACGTTAAGGGTAGCTTTACCGGCGCCATTAACGACAAAGATGGGTTACTCCAACAAGCACACAACGGAACTATCTTCATCGATGAGATTAGTCTGTTGCCTAAGTTCATGCAAGGTAAGTTACTCCGGACTCTACAAGAGAAGACCATCCGTAGAGTAGGAGCTAACCATGAAGAGTCTATTAACTGCCGAGTAGTAGCAGCGACTAACCGTAGCGTGGATCATATGATGGAGACAGGTGAGTTCATGGAGGATCTCTACTGGAGGATCTCTACTATAGAGTTGAGTATACCCTCACTGAAGAGTCGGCATAATGATTGGGAGCCTATTGCTAAGTCATTGGGTTGCGATGTTAGATGGTTGGCTGAGCTGCGAGCATACTGTAATTCAGAACTACATGAGCTAGACGGTGGTGTTAGAGAACTACAACGTTGGGTGAGAAGAAAGCAACTTGGGTTATAAGTTAGATTACCCACAGTATTCTTGGCACGATTCTTGCTATATTCAATGCAGATACACAATCAGTATGACGTATGCCTAAAGAAATCACACAAGCAGATATCGAGATTCTGAAAGTTCGACACCCAGAACTCTACGAGAAACTACAACCAGCCCGTGGGGTTAACAACCGCTGGGGTAAGAACACTAATCCGAGCTACTACTCGGAGCACTATGCTAAAGAAGTGCAACCTGTTATTGATAGGCTACTAGAGACAGGAGGGAAGACAGTGTTAGTTGCTAAGGAACAGTTCGAAGGACTAGCACTGTCTTCCTGTAGGATGAAGATGACTAACGGGTTCTACTATCTTGTAGACTTCATGGATGTAGATGGTAAGTATGCCTCTATTGAGAACATGATTAAGTTCCAGAAGAACAAGACAGGTATTCTAGTGTCGTTCTCTTTTGCTGTGCTTAATCCAGAGAATGACCCGACTAGAATCAAACAGTCTCAGAAGCCTATTAAAACTTTGGCTGCCTCTGACGCACCGAGTGGTGCTAGTGGTTACGTAACTGTTAAGCCTGAAGGCTGGCGTGGTGAACTGGAAGAGTTCGTTGATAACCCAGCGTCGCCTGAGTTGGACAAGTCTCAGCTGGTTCTTACTGCTGAGGATAGGGTTTATGCTGAGGAGTTGTTGAGTTGTATTCCTATGGTTGAGTTTACTGTAGGGAATACTTTCATTAAAGCCCGCCGCACTGTATGACCATAACTGAACTACTTGGAACTTCCGTTGAGGAGTTGGAGGCTATGACTGATGATGAGTTGGTCAAGCACGTAGAGCCTTACCTAAACATAACGCGGCCGGAGTTAGCCGCAGCTAAACTACCTACCAGAACAAAACAAACTAAAATAAATAAACCAAAGAAATACACAAGATCAAACAACGCAGCGTTAATGGCTGGAGCTAAGGCTCTGTTAGCTGGTGATGTTGCTAAAGCAAGACAAATATCTAAAGGACAAATATAAAATGTTAAACGGTCTGACCTTAGAAAAACTAAGAGAAGCACAAAGAATCCTAGCAGAAGACGAAATACTGGAGAACCCATACTACAAATATAAAATGAACAAACAAGAACAATTTAATTTCAACAATGAAGAAGGACACTCACCTAACCTGAACGTCCATGAAGACTATGAAGATGAGCATGCGTTTCTCTACGCGAAGGACTTGGAGAAAATCTTCAACGGACATAACACGATGACCAAGCTGCAGCAGCAGCGGCATAACCTACTCCGTGGGCAGGTTAGGGATCTACGCTGCGTGTTGAATGACAAACGTGATGCGTTGGTTATAGCTACTCGTGCAAGGCAAGTAGCTGAGGAACAGTTGGAGACTCTGAAAAGATACGCATCGGCGAAAGCTCTAAAGAAAGCAGGACTCTAATGGGAGAAGAGAAACAAATCCTCTACGTTGACGCTACTGGGTTGAAGAACTTAGCTTGCTCAAGGAAGTATTCTCTGGCTGTGTTGAATGGGTTTATTCCTAAAGGCTCACAGAATAAAGTAGCTACGTTCTTTGGTAGTTGTTTGCATAAGTTTGCAGAAGAGTTCTACCTTAATGACAAGAGTGTTCCGGCTGCGTTGGGTCCTATGATTCAGATGTGGAATGATAAAGAAGATGTCTTGCAGTACAAGCAAGGTAACTTCGGCAACCAGTATCTCAACTCAGCTAAGCTCATGGAGTGTGCTCATGCTGTTGGGAAGTATCTGACTAACGACGTTGATACGGAGATCTTGACAAAGGATGAACACGTCTGCACTGAGTTGAAGTTTGCTATTCCTTTCAAGCAAGATGATAAGTTTGAAGTAGTTGTCTGTGGGACTATTGATAAGATGGTCAAGATAAACAGAGGGACTTACTCACTGGGTGACTATAAGTTTACCCGACAGTGGGGTGATCCTAACAAGTATCTTAACGCGTACAAACTCGACCCTCAGCCTAGGCTCTACTGGTGGGCTATTAAATGGATGGCTAAGCACACGCAGTCAGAGTTCTACGACCAACTAGTGTCTATGCCTTTAGGGTTCTTCATTGACGCTGGGTTTCATTCTAAGAATGACTTCAAGATACAACGCTCTGAGGTGTTCTATGATAGTGACTCCAACGAGGATGAGTTTGACGCAATGCTTAACGCGGCGGTTAATGAGATCATTGAGATCGCTAAGATTAAAGACGGTTATCCAGCTCGAGAGGGTATTATTAAGGGCTGCTGCAAGACTATCTATGGCGAGTGTGACTTTGCCTCAGTCTGTCAGGCTTCTAACAAGGGCGCGGCTAACGCTGTGCTTGGGAGTAGGTTTGAATACAGAGAGTTTAATCCTCTAACGCAATGGTAGACAATATCATAATACAAAACCTACAGCAGGAGAGCGCCGTTATGGACACGGCTTTCCGTACGAGTAGGACTGACACTGAGGGTATGCTTAAGGGCATGGGTTATGTTCGGCAATACCAAGCTGTGCTAACTCTGTCACGTAAGTTTGCAGCTAACGATGTACAGTATGAGCTCGCAGCTAAGCACGCGGTCAGGCTGTTGTCTCAGACTATACATAAGGAAACTATTGCAGCTCTGCAAGAGATTCGTACGCATGCGTTTGCGTTTGACATAGAGAACATAGTCAAGGAAGTAGATAAGCTAGAGGCTAAACTGGTATGACTATCCACGAGGTCATAAGAGAAAGGCTGTTGGTTAAGTCTGGCCTAGCTAGTCCGCCACCGCCAGCGTATACTACTAAGCAAATGCTAGATCTCTTTGAGTCTGAGGCTACGCCAGAGTTTCATAAGCTAATGACTAATCGTTTAGTTATGGGTGCTGTTAGGTATGGTAAAGTAGAAGACGCACAGCATGACAAGTATGGATGGAATGGTAAGAGTTCGCAGAGAATAGACAGGGCCATAAATAAACTAAGAACATGGGCATTCACTGGTAACGATGAGCTGCTAATTGACGCCGCTAACTACTGTGCCTTGGAGATGAAGTATGGTAACCATCCTACTAAACACTTCCATGCTACTGACGATGAAGATCACTGTGAAAAAAATAAAGAAATGAACATACAAGAACACGATTACAAAAACCTAACAGCAACCATACGTGGTGTGCTGACAATGCAAGGCGCAGGTGAAGTGCTGGATGATAAGGAACAAGAACGAATGGCTGAGTCTTTGGCTAACTTTGTTACCTTCTCTTCTGCTAAGTATATAGCTGGACAAAAAGAACATGGAGGTAAGATCACGGATAGAAATCTGCTACACGAATGTAAGATGGAGAACACGGATCTCTTCTGGTATCTCGCAGCGATGGAATGGAAAGGAAAGCAAGATGCCTAAGTTTGAAGAAGGCGCTAAAGTAAAACACGTGAAAACTCAGCGGCTGTATAAAATCGTAATGTCGCCTGATTCATACCTGCGTATTGAGAAGACACTAGAGCCCGCTTACGTGTACAGAAGCTACGAGTCACCGCACACTAGATGGGTTCGACCTGCAACTGAAATGGAAGATGGAAGGTTTGAACTAGAATGCTAACAGCTAAAGATATAGAAGTCCATTCGATGGAACCGGATGACGCGCAGAAAGCTGCTGGTCATGCTAAGATATTCACCGCTATTGTTGCGGCTAAGTGGGAGCTACCCATTAGTAAGTTAGCTATGGGTTCGCCTATGTGGGACCGCATGGAGTCAGAGGCTTGTGTTGATCTAACTAACCAAGCGTTAGTGAGTATCTATAACGATGTATTCCAGTTGCCTAGGGAGTTGATTAATGTTATCCGAGAGAACAAAGATGATGTGCCTGATGAAGTGTTGGGCGCTGTTGAAGTTCTGTTGGAGAAGATGAATGGCATGTTGGTTTTAACTGATAGATAAATCGAAATGATAAACAAAGAACTGATAGAAAAACTAAAAGAACATAGAAACTACCATACATCCTGCTGTAAAATATGCAAACACTACACAAGAAAAGACAAAGGCAAGATCAGAAACATCTGTACGTTAGACAAATCAGTGGAGTTCCCTGTGAGTGTTAACGCAAGGTGTGATTTCTTCGAGAAGAGGGAGGGTGTTTAATGGACTCTGATCTACTAAACCTAGGCTTCAATCTAAAAGAACAGAAGCATGTTAAGGTAAACCTAGGCATGGCTGGCCATAGCGGCGCCGGTAAGACCTACTCAGTATGCAACTCCTTCCCTAACGTCGTAGTGGCGGACATGGATAACGGGTTGTCTGCATTCCAAGGCAAGGATATTATCTCCTTCCCTTTCTATAACTCCGACTGGTGCCAAGAGCAAGGTGCTAAGAAACTCAAGGGCAACATTGACGGACTGCCTATCGCCTGCACTAACCGCAGGGATTTGTTTAAGAAATTCGTAGACGAGAAGTTCTCTCAACTGGACTCCAGCTACACGCTGTTCATTGACAGTTGGTCTAAGGTTCAGGAGTTCTTCGACGAAGCTACTAACTGCCAGCCTGCTATGGGTAGTAATGGAAAGGTTGATACCTTCTCCTTCTGGCGGCGTAAGATTACCTACTCTGAGCAAGTCATGTCTGCTCTTATGTCACTGAAGTGCAGCGTCGTTGTTGCGTTTCATATGTACAAAGAGACAGACGAGTATGGCCGGGAGACTGGTAAGTATTTTCCTTTAATGCAAGGGAAGTTTAAGTCAAAGGTTCAGTCTTACTTTGACAACTTCTTCGTGCAGCACTGCATCACGCAGACGGATGCTAAAGGAGAAGACAGACGGGAAAAGAAAGACAAGAAAGGTCGGCTGTTGTTTCCCCAGACGGAGTTGTTGAGTGAAGAGCTTAACTATCTCTGGCAAGTTAGGAACTCAGTTGACGTAGATAGTAAGTGTGCGTTGCCCGGGGTTGAAGGACCCTTCGTTCCGGCTACGTATAAATCAATAGAGAAAGCTTTCTCCTAAGCACCTACGTTTAGGACACGGTAAACCAAAACAAAATAGATAAATACAAAAAGTAATGATTAAGAAATCCGAAACCAAAGCACTGAGCAGCAACGTCCTCCCTCGCGATAAGTACATCTTCCGTGTGAAGAAGTCGGAGCACAGTATCTCTAAGTCATCCGGCAATCCTATGATTGTTCTGGACAACGAGATCGTCGAGCCGGAGATTGTTGAGAACGAAGATGGTGTGGAACTCAAGACGGATAAGATTTCCGTCCGCCACTGGTTGTCTCTCTCTGAGAAAGCTGCGCCGTTCACGTTCGAGTTCTTGGAGAAGATCGGGCTTGGGGATATTGAGGAACTGGATGAGAATCTGGACCTCAGTGTGTTCAACGACGTTAAGTTCCAAGCGATTCTTCGTGCTGAGGAGCGCGTGGAGATGGGTCGTGATGGCCAGCCCATTACGGATGATGATGGTAATCCCATTAAGTCTGGAGTTAACTACTCCCTTGGGACTATCATCGGCCCGGCTGATGCGGAACTGTAAGTAATGCCAACTACTTGTGTGGCCCCGAGCAAGTTAAAATAACTCGGGGCATTTACTTTTACTAATGAACACGAAAGAATTTATAACTAACTGCCAAAGAACTTCCGCTGAGATTACGCCGGAAGTATTGCGTAGGTTAACTGACGCCGAGGTTGTTCAGACTTTAGTCTGGCGATTGTTGGAGATGAAGTCAGCAGGGAACGAGTTGGATATATTGAAGAAGCATATCTTCTATGGTAAGGCTATTGATCCTGATGACTTAGATAAGACAAGCGTCACACAAGACAACAAGAAAGAGACTATGCTCTTTGCTGATAAGCCTAAGCTTATGCATGGGATTATTGGAATAGGCTCAGAGTATGCTGAGTTGTTAGAGAATCTCTTTAACGATCAGTTCGATAAGGCTAACGTGGCCGAAGAGCTTGGTGATTTGCTATGGTATATCATTGAGGTTATGGTATCGCAGGACTTGGTTATGGGTGAGTGTATGTGGCGCGTGGTAGAGAAACTTAAGGTTAGGTTTCCGGAGAAGTTCACAGAGAAAGATGCAGCAGAGAGGAAGGATAAACTTTGCCATCCTTGCCTAGGCACAGGAGTTCGCTATCACGTAGGTTCAGAGGATGAATATGAATGTGGTATATGTAACGGAACAGGAGAATTGAAATGACCGTAGAAGAACTAACAGACGAAGAAATCCTGCGGTTGATGCGGATAAATAAGCTAGAGATTATCCAAGAAGCAGCCAACCGCTGGGAGAAGCTAATGAACAAACCAAAGGCTCTCACCGACTCTGACTACCCACCTATTGGTAAGCATGTAAAAGACGGCCCAAGTCCGCGCAAGTTAGGCCAATGCTCTAACGTCTACCTCAAGTATTTCCTCACACAAGGCTGGGTAAAGGATAAGCACCCTGAGTTCTGGAACTACCTGCAGAAACACAAGGAAGTGATTCAACAAGGATGAGATTCCCTCCACTGTTAGACTACTGTGGCTTGACCATAGTAATGGACAACCCCTCACGTTTCGACGTCACTAGAGAAAGACTAGCCACTGGCTCAGCTGGTGATGCGCTGAACGAGGGGTTGTCCACCTTCACAACAAGAGCACGTTGCGATGTTAGAACACTGGACTCAATGAAAGAAGGACTTTATGAAGGAACCAAATGTATATTGTTTCTGGGTAAACGTTGCATTGATTTTGTTGGGTTGGATTATCATCTTAATGAGTGTCGGGGATCTGTCTTTCGCTACAGGAATATTCCTTGTATATTTAGCTACTTGCCTCAGGATGCTGTAGATCCCATAGATCATGAGGGCAAAGCTAACAAGCTTGCCTATGTCTACGACGAGGATGCTGAGGACAAGTCTAGTAACGACAAGTCTTCTCATGGGAAAACCTCTAGGCAGAACTGGATGTTCTGGTTTAAGGCTGACGTAACTAAGGCGGCCCGAATAGCGCACAACGACACTAGAGGTCTAGTGAACTACAAGACTGACATCTTCCCTAACTCAAAGAACGTAATAGAAATACTAACAGAAACTAAAAATGAAGACCTGTATCTTGATATTGAAACTGATATCAATTGCAATATCACTTGTTTGGGTTTCGCTTTGGGTGGGAGTCCGACTTACGTTATTCCCTTCCTCCGATACGACTATCGATTGGGGTATTCCCCGAAGGGATTCGCAAGGATCTACAGAGCTCTTGCCATATGCATGTCACGTAATACAATCGTTGCCCACAATAGCATGTTCGATCTGCTCATCCTTGGTTATAAGTATCGTCTACCCTTTGGTAATGCTGTGTATGATACCATGCTCGCTCATCACAGATGCTTTCCCGAAGTCGAGAAGTCTCTAGGACACTGTGTTGCTTTCTGGCTGGATGAAACTTACCACAAAAACGACGGGGTGTTCATGCCGCATAATGCTAAACAAGAAGAACAACTATGGATATACAATGCGAAGGACGTAGCTACTACACGTGCGGTGAAGAACAGGATAGATCACTATGCGATGACAGTCTCAGGCTTGCCGGAGAGTATTGCACAGGCAAACTCTATGGTCCGCCCTTACCTCATCAACAGTCTGCAAGGGATAAGGTACAGCCAAGACGAATTGAATCGTATCCGGAAGAAAAATGCTAGAGTAATGACTCAGCAGCTGAGGATACTCAGAGCCTTAGCTGGCAAAGATATTAACCCGAACTCCAACAAGGATGTGCCGGGTTATTTTTATAATGACCTTGGCTATACGGTGTTGGCTAGGTCAGAGAAAACTGGCGCGCCTAGTTGTGGTGCTGGTGAGTTATACAAAATGAAATTGAAACACCCAGATAACGCCGCTATAGATACGATCATGGCGTTCAGAAAAATAAAGAAAGAAAACGGAATGCTAAAGTTTAACCCTTGGAAAGAGTTAGTTTAATATGAAAGTAATGCTCGCGCACAGAAAATACGAACAGCAGAAAATCCATCTGCCTATCTTCGCTCAGCCTAAGCTCAATGGAATAAGAGCCTACGCTAAGTGGAGTAAAGATGGAAGCTCTGTTGTTATCGCCACTAGAAACAACGTCATTATACCTCAAGAGGTTTTGCCTAGGCTGTATAAAGGAATGGAAGCCTTGCCTAAGGATACTATTCTAGACGGTGAACTCTATGTACACGGCTGGCCTTTACAGAGAATTCTCGGCGCCGTTAACCGCAAGACACCGAACGAGGATAGCGAGAAGGTTAACCTACACTGTTTCGATTGTTACATACGTGGCAAGAAAGCTGCTTCCTTTGCTGAACGATTCATGCACAAGTCTTTGATTCATTTCCCTTTGGGTTCAGGACTAGAGCATGTCTTTACGCAGTCTATTACATCACTGGATGACTTGGATCATTTCCACGTGGCGTGTGTGTCTAGAGGTTATGAAGGCACGATGATTCGTTATGGTGCTTGTCAGTATCTACAAGACAAGCGTAACCCTCAGCTAATGAAACGCAAAGACTGGAAGGATATGGACTGTGTTATTCTTGGAGTTAATGAAGGGAAGAAGACTGAGATAGATGGGAAATATCAAGGAACAACAGGTAGTCTTCGTCTTAGGGTTGAGGATGGCGAGGAAGAGTTCAGTGCTGGTTCAGGTCTTACGGATAAGGATAGAGATGAACTCTGGGAGAAGCGTAAGGATATCAAGGGCAAGGCTAAGGTTAAGTATGAGATGCTTAGCAATGCAGGTGTTCCTTTGAAACCAGTTATTCTAGGGTATGAACTTAGCTGAAGGCCAACTACCTAGAAACACCTGCTCATGGAAGCTGGCTGGGACTGAGACGTTCCGGCTGGCTTCCTCTATGTTGAGTATAGGACAAGACAACTACGGAACTAATCTACAAAATGTTAAGAAGTCTCTAACTAAAATCTACATCCCTGACGAGGGTAAGGTGCTAGTCAACGTTGACCAATCCGGCGCCGAAGCTCTTGTGGTTGCTCATGAGACAGAGCATGGGAACTTTAGGGAGCTGTTTAAAAATGGAATTAAATCACATGTCTATGTTGCTTTGCACGTATTCGCCGACATCTGGGAGCAAATGCACCCGGACGCCGAAGTGCCCAAGCTACTTACTCTCTCACCAACTAACCTCAGAAAGAACGAAGGTTTTGGATTGGTTGAGAAATCCATCAAACAATCAGATAATAATCCACCTGCCCAAAGATACTACCATATAGCAAAGATGGCTTGTCATGCTCTTAACTATGGCATGAAGCCCAGAACTTTCCAGACTAACACACTACAGAAATCAGAAGGTGAGATCGCTCTTACCTTTAAGGAAGCAGAAAGAATCTACTACGTATATCATGAGCTATTCCCAGAAATCAAAAGATGGCACGCAAGAGTCATTGCCGAACTGCAGTCGGGACGAGTACTTAGAAACCTTTTCAACTATCCTCGTAAGTTTACTCAGCGTTGGAGCGATGACCTTGTTCGACAAGCACTGGCGTATACTCCTCAGTCTACAGTTGGTACTATTACTAATCTTGTTTACGTGCAAATGCAAGACTATATTGAGCGTGAATCTCGTGATTGGGATATGCTTAATAACAAGCATGATAGTGTCCTTGCTCAGGTTCCTATTGGCGAGCAACTAGAAGCAGCTACACAGATTCAGGAGTTTATGGATATGGATCTAGTATCAGCAACAGGCGTTGCGTTTAAGATGGCCAGCGGTGCTGAGTGGGGATTTAACTGGTATCCTTTTAATGAAGAGACTAACCCAGAAGGAATGAGAGAGGTATGAAACAAAGACTAGCAAGAAAAATCCTACAGTGTAAGTCACCACTGCATCGATCTTGGTCGCATGTGCAACAAGCGCGCAAACGTATGAAAGGCGTAAACGGCTGGATCATATGGGAACCCTTTACTATAGACGATTATAGAAAAGCTGCTAAATGAACAACCTTGAACGCTGGCGCAACTACATGCGCGATGTTAATAGCCCAGATAACTTCATAGACATGGGCTTCTACTACATGATAGCTGCTACTCTGCAGAGGAAGGTATGGGTTAACCCAGACCATTGCCCTTTGTTTCCTAACATGTATGCTGTCTTAGTAGGCGGCCCTGCTGTAGGTAAGGGTAGAGTTATCAAGCCGGTCACTGACTTCCTTAACTACTGGAACATAGCTGACTTGAAGAAAGATCCTAACAAACTAATAGCCACGAAGGACAAAGCGGACGAGCTAAGCATGGAAGCATTGCAACAGTTTGAGGAGAAGTCTGGCACAGGAGTTAAGGCGCCGAAGAGGAAAGCACTGGTTCCCATTGCGGCCGACGCTACCACTTACGAAGCTCTGCTCAAGTCAATGGCAGAGAACATCATCATAACCAAAGACGTAGGCAAGACTGCGCTCTCACCTACTGGTAACTACATACATAAGTCATTGGCTTTCTCACTGGAAGAGATGTCCTCTTTGGTTAAGTACAAAGCCAAGGATGTCATTGACTTCATGCTCAAAGCCTACGACTGCGGAGATTATAACTATGAAACAAAACACCACGGGAAAGATAAGCTCAGAAAGATATGTCTCAACTTCTTCGCCGGGACTACACCAAACACTATGCAAAAGTCTATGTCGCAAGATATCCTCGACGATGGGTTTAGCTCAAGAACTATCTTCGTCTTCGAGTTCGCGGCGCGTAAGAATCAGTTCGGCATCTTTGAACATGATGATGAGCAGAAAGAAGACAGAAGGAAAATACTCTGCCAGCTCCATTCTATTGGCAAGCTATTTGGCAGAGTTGAATATACGGAAGAAGCTTACGATTACCTAAGATACTATTTCGAAGAGCACCTGCCGGGAGAGAACGGCCGAGTTAACCGCAACATTAAACTAGACAGTTACTATGGCAGAAAGAACATGCATGTGCAGAAGCTGGCGATGGCCATTCACTTCGCAGACAAGACGGATAAACTTATCACGCTGGAAGAAGTGCAAACCTCTGTGGAGTTACTGAACAAACTGGAACACAACATGCACTATGCTCTATCCTTCGGTGGTAATCCAATTGCTCCTGTGGCTAAGAAGATTATCCAGACTCTAAGAACTGGGCCGAAGACTCACTCCGAGCTTTGGATCGAGTTCACGGATGAGCTTAGGGAACAAGAGTTCGAGGAAGCTATGCGTTACGTAGAGGCTACGTCTTTGGTTATGAAGAACCGCGCCGGGAATGAGAATCAATACATATTCACCAACGGCAAGGTCTAAGGAATCATCTTAGTCTTCGCCTTGTTCACGGCGTTCTGCTTGAAGTAGTTCTCTAACCTAGCGGCCGCTGCTTCCTTACCTTGAGTCTTTTCCAAATGCAACAAATACGAAGCAAACGAAATGGGCATGTTCTTAGGCGATGGCATTGTCTGGTAGTTATTAGACTTTACAGACTGAAGTTCTTTCTTAAGTTTGTATGGGTCACCATCCGCTTTCTCTATCGCTCTTTGAATAAGAGAAGGCACTAACGACGCAGCCTCTTCTAAGTCATCTGTTCTTTTGAATTCCTTAGCCTCAGCGTTAAGGAATTTGTTTGCTCTTATGCTAGAGATTCCAGTAGGCTCGTCGTTGATTCTTTTCCAAACGGAAAGATCCCTATAGCGTTCCTTGCGTTTAGTCTCATCTGAGTTAATATGAGCCTGAGCATAGCGGTAGTTCTGGTTGGACTGAGTGGCAATGGCGTGGACTAACCCACCCATTACATTAAGAGGATCTTCTCCATCCTGAACGGCTTCAACTGCATCAGCTACATTCTGACCAACGGACTCTGTTATGAAACTATACAGAGGAAAGGAGATAGGGTTAGAGTAACCCAAATCCCCAGAGCCTACTGAGGTTAGTAACTTAGCCCCGTCGGCGCCGATCCCCGCAAACGCACCCAACTGGCCGAGTGCAATGATTTTGTAGATGTAGTCGTCCACGTCTGCGTCAGGGGAAAGAAAGGACTCCTCAATGTTAGGATCATGTCCTTCTTTACCTGTGAGTGCAGCGTTAAGCTGCTCGACAGCTGCACCTGATAACAATGTACCGAAGATATAGTTAACCAATGGACCATAATTCCCCTTCTTCATTTCACCAAAGACATCTGTCTTAACGGTGTTATACTTCTCAATACTCCAACGGGCTAAGTTAAAGAACGGTGAATACTGGCCGTCAATAGCCAACCCGGGTAGACCCTCAGCGTCATAAGCACCTTGGACTCTATCCGTAAACTCTTTAGCTATACGTTGTGTAGTATCCTTCGCCTCTACGTCATCCACGGACTTAGTGAATTTCTCTAGCCATTCTTTTGCTTTCTTGTCACCGGCCTTAGCTTGTGCAAGTTTAGTAATAGCTAGCTCTTCGCCTATAGCAAAGGTCAAGTGCCTAGAGAAGTTCTCCAAAGACTGACGACCTCCCCATTTCCTTAACAACTGAGACAACCGAGAGACATGCTTAACGTAGCCATCAGGGCTGGCATACTCTAGGTTACCATAGTGCAGGCTGTCATAGTCCAGCTGAGTAGCACCAGATTCGAGTGCTTTCTTTCTGACGTTAAAGACATTCTGCGCACCCTTAAGAATAGCAGGCAAGTCAGACATAGTTAGATAAGGACTAGCCTGAGCTGGCATTGCGAAGATATCCCGTATGCCAGTACCTACTCCCATGATAGAGTTAGACACAGCCCTCGCCGTTGCCATTATTCTAGCTTGGTTCTTCTTATCCGTCATCATCCTAGGCGCGTCTCCGGCCAGAATACCGAACATCATATCCCTAACCTCAGGGTTATCAGCTAAGTTCTCGTAACCAGTCTTCTCCGAAGCTTTCACTCCTGTTTGATCCACTACGCCAGAGATCCACCTAGCCAGCGGGTCAGCTTGAATAGCCTCAAAGAACGCAAAGTCATGAGCAACGCGACGGCCATAACGTGAGGCCAAGGCTATCGGGTTCTTCTCTACCCAGCTAAACGGTAAGCCTAAACCCTGTGCTTGTCTCAGAGCATTAAACAACGTAGCATCTGAAGTACCTCGGATATTCCTAGCACCAGACACAGCGTCAATGTAGTTCTCATAATACTCATGGGCTTCTTTGTTGGTCATGTTGCCTTCCATCTCAGCCCAGCCAATGAACTCATCTTTAAGCTCACGGGCTCGGCTATCTGTGGCCGCACTGTGGTTGACAAGATGATGGATAACATCCGTAGCAATCATATCCGGAGAGTAGTCAGGGTCTTCCATTATCTCTCTAGAGAACTTCTTCCCATGCTCACCTTCGGATGTCTGAATCTTCATGCCTATCTTCTTATGATGAGCAGCGATTTCTTTCAGATGCTTACGCCAGAGTCCTACTATTTTCTGCTCCTCTTCATTAAGCTTAACAGTTGAGGACTCCTTGTGTCTGGTTTGCCAGAGGTAGCGAGTGATTCTTTCTTCTGAGCCTTTGTCAGGAGTATAGCCGTCAAAGAACATTGCGGCCCGGTTAGCCCAAATGCCCTCATAGTAGCGTTTCTTGCGATAGTATTCGATACCCTTATCAGCTAGGTAAGACTGAGAAATACCACCGCCTGCTGTCTTTCTAACTGACTCTACTCTGGAGTCAAGCCAGCTGTCTAGCTTAATGTCAGAGAGCTTGGAGCTAATGCGGTCCCATACGTTATACTCTTCTATCTCTTGGAAGCGCTTAACCGAAGGGTCTTTCTTTGACTTAGACTTAAGAAGTTTCGCTCCTTCGTTCAGCAGATGATGCAAAGCATTGTCATCGCGTATGCCAAGTAGGTTGCTCAGACGTTTAATCAAGCGACTCCAGACTGTACCGCCATGGTAGTCAATCTTTCTAAGCCGCTCTTGGAAACCTATATTGGTAAAACCTTCAGCGAGGAATTCCTCAAGATTCTGCATACCGTAGGCTTCGTTAAGACTACCTGCTGTTGACTCCCAACTACGGCTAGGCGTGTCTACATCCAGCCGTCTAAGATAGTCATAAAGCATTTCAATTTCTGTTAGTGCTTTTCTATCTACGTCAGACAGCAGATCAAACCTACCATCTCTGTACAGCTTAACCTTTGTTACAGTGCCATTATGAACTAGTTCATGCAGCGCAACCTTAACCAACCGTGCGGTATTCCCTTTATATCCAGCATCAATCTCTGCCCTATACGGAGTGTTTTTCCATACACGGCCGGCAACGCTTTGATAGGAGTCGTGGAATCGTATGTCCAATTGCGTATGTCCGGCCCACTCACTATCGAGTATCTCGTCAGCCAGTACTTTATACTGGGGAATCGTGTCTAAGTGCGGCCGCAGGTTAGTTAAGAAAGACTTAGCTCCTACTGTGTAGCGAACGAGATTCTCATCGAATTGCCAGCTATCTCTACCTCGCTGCTTGGCCTGCTTACCGCCCATTGATTTAATAAACGCAACGTTATCACCAGCTTCTATCTCTTGAAAACGTTTCTGGTTAACCAGTGTTGGTTCTTCTTTGAACTTCTTGGCTACTTCTGGTTTAATCTCCCACTTGTTAGCCGTGACGTTCCAGTTATCCGCGCCCATAATAGCAGGATCCAAGTCACCCGTTATGCGTTTACTGGAACCAAAGTCTACCTTAGTTGGCTTCGTACCCAGCAGCTTGTTCAGAATAGAAGGCAGCTTCTTTTCGTAGTTAGTTCTATGTCCAACTTCCCTGCTTAGCGTGTAGCCTCTAGATTTCTCTGGGTTACCGGGGTCCCTAAGATGCCTAAACTTAGCCACGTTTGCGCTCACTGACGTACTTAACTGCAGCTCATACGTTGGCCTAGCATCTGTAGGTTCGTTTATCATAGAGATAAACGTCTTCATCTTTTTTACTTCTGGCAATTGTTTAATCGCCTTAAGTTCTGCTTCTGCTTCTTCTCTTGTTTTGAATTGCCGCGTTACGTTATCAAGTTCCTGCGTATGGCCTTGTGTCAGCATGGAAGTCTTAGCATCCGGCAAGGCAATAGACGTATGGCCAGTCTCTACCGCGTGTTTAATCGCAGCCTTGATAGCTATGGCGTGGTAGTTCTCTAGCTCGGGGTTACGCGTTAATGTATTTGCTGAATTTTTATTCCAGTCTTTAATATACTGTTCTTGGTTTTTTATATGCTGCTTGTTATTCGCGATCTCTGTAACATAGGTGTCAATTACTTTTTGGTCATCTATAGCCCACTCTGGTCTATAGTATTTGTCTAGTTTATCCCGCTCCGTCTGCTCTATGTAGGCAGCTTTGTTTCTCTCCAGCATTCGGTTATGCACCTTGTACTGTTCAATATCATTACGAACAAAATCTAATTCTTCTTTACTCCCCTCTACCGCAACCCTCTCCATATCAGACTGTACTTCAATAACATGAAAAGTATCACCCTCGCTATACCCACGGAAATGTGACAGTGTTCCTTTAGGAAACTTATGACCGTCTGCAGAACTATCCGTAGAGCCATCTTTCTGCACGGAGACTTCAACGTAACCGGGCATGTTCGCTCTGTCCTTGGGCGCAAACTGGCCGCTCCAGTGTGTTTGGTTTTTTGCCTCCGGCTGGTGCATTATGTTGACACCGAGCTCCTCTTGCGCACTTGCTACCTGCTCGCGCATATGATCGAACAAAACAATAGCTTTGCCTTTATCACGATCTGGAATTGCGTGCTGACCTTCTTCTACTACCCGAGCATATTTAGCCTTAATCGTACTTTCTACAATCAACTGTACACCCTTTTCTGACTCTAACGGATCAAGAAAGAATACAGCTTCTTGTACTCGATTACCGTAATTATCTATCGAGTATAGAAAAACATCAGTTGATGTTTTGTGTAATTTGTGTTTCGTAAGTACTGTCTCCGCGTTGTGTAGCGCGTTATTAAATTCACTGCGATACACACGCTCAGCTTCGGGCATATCAGATATGTCATCATACTTAGTAATCCCATAACCACCTTCCTTCGTGATATCTTCAAGACTAACGCTCTTGCCTGCTTTAGCTTGTTCTTTGATCTTATCAATAACTTCTTTATCAACAAGATTAAACTCCTTATCAGACAGACGGCTTTTCATTCTAGCTAACAACGTATCAGCCTTGAACTTACCTTCTTTGTTGGGCTGCATTGCGAAAGGCTTGCCAGTCCTAAGCTCACGTTGGAACGCAGTCTCAAAGAACTTGTCGTCTTCTATTTTCTGAAAACGAATATCTGGATTAGTCTTACTAAACGATCCGTCGTTTCCTATTGCGGATTTAACTTGCTTCGGATCAAAGGCAAAATATTGTTTGCCCATATCGAACGTCACGTCGATTATGCCATCGTAACCGTACTCTCGTAATACTGCATTAGCATTGTTGGCGCCGCCAAAATGGTCAGCAATATATTTATAGATAGACTTACCTTCTTCCGCTTGGATTAGTACGTCACGATAGGGCACTTTCTCCGCTCCGTGTAGTTTCGTCGCAGTTCGCAGGAAAGAAATAACTTCTTGTTTATTAAACTGCCGCTCTGTATTAAAAGGTTTCTCTAGTCTCATGTAGAGAGGCATAGTCCTTGCGCCACTACCTCCTTCGTTAAAAGAAAACGCACCTGCTTCTCCTGCGTCATCTGTTGCATAGACACCTTTACCTAAATAATCAACCATTCCATGCGCGCGCGCAGACTCTCTATCTCTAGTTTTACTTGGGTCAAAGGTGTCAAATGGCTCTGCCGTAGTCGGCCCGTGATAAAGGCGCTTAGGCTTACCATTATCGTCCACTACTTTACTATCACCAAACCATTTCTTAAATTCTGGGCTGTCCTCTATCTCCTGCAACCGTTTAGTAAACAACGGCGCGTCAGGCTTCCTGCTCAAGTTATCAACAACCTTAACCGCAGCCTCTAGCGCAGTCATGTCCTTCTTCTCAAAAGAGAACATCCGCCGAACGACATCCAACAAAGCATCCCAGCCATTCTTAACCCAGCTGCTACCGAAACCCTCGGGAACATCTACTGCGTTAAGTCTACGCTGGAACCTATGGTCAGTCATTGCTTCAGCCAAGAACTCATGGATGTCGCTCAGGCCATAGTCGTAGCCTTTCTTCGTATCCAATGCAGCAACGTGCGAGCTACTATTCGCAATCCCGTTAGGACTGAACAACTTTACATCCATTCCTAAGTCTTCAACAACCTTCAGGTAAAGCTTAACAAGATCCCTAATAACCGGATCTTCGCCAGTCTTGGCATAGAGGTCAAGCCATTTCTTATAGTCAGCCCCAGTAGGCCCGCCCTCTCTACGCCCGTCGATAGGCAAAGCCTCTTGGAGTTTCTCTGAAGTCAGAGCATGAGTGATCTCATGCATGGCTACGTTACCAGAGAAGTTCTCGCCAAGTTCTATGTGACCCTTAGTCAATTCGTGAGCCAGCGTGTAACCACCTTCATACGCATTAACACCACGGGTTGGCAAGACATACTTGTTCAACAACTGAGGAGAAGCTGAGTTAAGGAATCTCTTAGCCAAGCGGCCATAGCGTTTATTCCCTTGTAGTCCTGTGAGTACGTCATTGATATCCAACCGGCTACCTACTGGAGCATGGTAGATATTATCCTCTGTGTCGTAGGCTGACTTCTCTATCTCTTGCAGTCTTTTAGCCTGATTCTCAACTGTATCCCTACGTCCGCCGCGATGGTATTCTTTCTTTGCGGCCGCGTCTAGCTCAGCCTTAGACTTAGTGACCTCACCCGGGTACTCGTCATAGAACTCCTTAAACCCTGAGCCACCTTCATCCAACGGCAGCATAAGCTGTTCGTCTTCCTTCTCTTGCTGTCTAACAGCTTTCCCCAATGTAGTATTAACATCCCCAGCGTAAGGCGCATCCCTAAAGAACCGGTGGGAGAACATAGCCGTATAGTCATCGGCGTCTAGCTTACCTGTCCATTTCTTTTTCAGGTGACTGTATACGTCTGACCAAGTATCCGGCTCGTTTCTAAGCACAATCCTAACAGCCTCGTCACCGCCTTTGTCAGCGATGAACTCGTCCATATGTTGGGTTAAATCGTCGCTAATCTGCTTACCCGCATACTTAGGCTTAGCCTCAACAAACGCCCTAAACTCAGGCGAACGCCCTACGGCTTCAATGAACTTCTTAGCAAACCTCTTATCTCCACGCTGGAGTAGATCAGAAATAAACGCATGGCTACCTTCATGGAAATACGTCTGCACATGGGCAGTTGCAGGGTCCGTGGTGATAGTCCGTGTCTTGTCTACATACTGTCCTCTGGCATTATCAGCAGAGAGGTTAGCTTCCTTAGACTTAACCCCGCGCCACTGAGCGAAGAAGTCCTTAATGGTTTTCTTAAAGGACTGAGTAGGTTTAAGTATTTCAGGGATGACTTCATCCTCAGTGGAAGAATAACGACCTTCTATATCTTCCTGCGTAGGCCCTGCTTTTCTACCGTAAGTCTTACTCGCGCCCGGCTTAAAGTGTCCTACAGTTTGCGCAGCAGGAGCAGGCGTATCAAAGTCCGGCAACTTACCCGGGCGCGGAGTAGGAGCCTCTGCTTGTATTTCTTCTGGTAGTTTATCCTTAGGCCCATCGGCTTTAGTTTGTGCTACAGTATCCTGATCTTGCATTGCGCGATTCAAAGCAGCGACAGGATCAGGATCATACTGGTTCTGCTGAAAGCCAAGTCTACCCATCCACTTACGGGGATTATTAAATACAGCCTCACCTGCGCCGTAAGCTAACGCACGCGTTGGTGAAATATCTTGCCCAGACATTACGTCCTCAGCAACAGACATACCAGCGCCCAGTCCTGCACCGCCAGCTACATTTAAAGCGGCGTTCATTTCATTAGGTGACAAAGTCTTCTGCTTACCCTGTAGTAAGCGTTTAACAATATTACCCAGAGTACCCGCTGCGCGCGCGTCTCGGCCGAAGAATGGCACGACAGAAGCGAACTGGCCTACGTCGGCGGATAGCGGATTCTCTTCTCTGGACTGCGCCAAAGCCTGCGTTGCGGCTTCTGGCATAATCTTTTCCTGCAGCTTGCTCGTAGCTGCATGCCCACCGTAACCTGCGAGCAAGTTACCGGCGACCATTGCTGGGATCTTAACAATAGGAGGCAGGGGAAGCGCACCAATACCTTTAATCGCAGCAGCACCCGCAGCAACAGCACCACCGGTAGGCACTATTCCACCTAGAAAATGCATCCCACCAGTTTCTACCTCATTATATTTACCTGACGGCGCCGCTAAAGTTTCCCTTCGACTGTGAGCTTTCTCTACGACATTAAGATCATTGTCGTATTCAAACTTATCCGGATCGTAGCCATCATGGCGTAACGCTAGTCGTTTTTGTTCTTCGGTAGGCATTAGCGAGGATTGACAGTAAAGCCGTTAGAATTTTGTGGTTTCTTATGGAAAGGCAAGTTCTGAATAGATAGAATTTGTTTAATAAACTCAGGATTAGTCAAGTCATTAAAAGGCGTAGAATTGAAATCACCAGAAGACGGGGGCGAGTAGAAACTAGGCGCAGACCTCTCACCTGTAGGATAGTTGCTTTGCGGTCCCATAGGTAACTGCACACCAGCAGGCGCACTTTGAAAAGTTTCTGCTGGCACTTGCGCAGGTAAGTGTTTTGCTATTGCAGCGCTTAAAGCATTAACGTCATTACTTTCATAGTCAGCCTGCGTGGCCTTAAACTCTGCGTTGGCTTTTACTAAATCCTGTGCAGTTTTTTGTATACCTTCAACTAAACTTGCTGCTCGACTTTTACCCGCAGGTCCTGTTATTGAACCTAGTATATTCTCAACAATCGACGAACCAATACTTGGCGTAGTTTGTTCTGTGGTTTGTTCTGCAGCTTGTTTACTCCGCATTGCATTAGACTTAGCTAAGATAGCTTGTTCACGCTGGGCTCTAGTTGTAGGTGGAGTAATCGGGCCGCCGGGAACTCGAACTTCCCGCGCTTCGTCAGGCAATCCCTCAAACTTAGACGGCACATACTCTGTCTTAGTGTAATCTCCACGATACGATGTGTTTCCCGGAATAAGACTTTGCAGTAGTGAGTTCTCTGGTAAGTTTACCAACGAGCGTTTCATAAAGTCAGCAGCCTGCGCTTGCCCACGGGTATTCGCTCCTAGTTGCTGAGGAGCCAACGCACCCTGACCTTGAGTCATCCCACCCGCCAACATAGCTTCGCCAAGAGCCTTATCTTGCCCAGCCTGCGCCGCAGCAGCAGTCTTAAGCCCAGTGTTATGCTGTGAGATTCTCGCCGCGGATTTACTATCCAACAACCTACGAGCGATAGAGTTCTTAATAGCTCCATCTTCTCCAACTTCTGGATCTTTAAGGATCAGACCTTTAAGTAATTGATTAACTATTGTACTCATAATAACTTAGCCAAAAGGAGTAGCGATGCTTGCTACGCTTGAAATCTTGTCGAAAGTAGAAGGACCAGTTGCCCGTGGCCCTGAGTTAATCCCAATAGAATGCCGTTGATTAGCACCTATTTGATTCATAAGCCCTTGCGATTGCGCCTGAGCCTGTGCTCCAATACCCTGTGTCTTAGCTGTTCCTGTCCTAGACTCTCCAGTATTAACCATAGAAGGTCTGCCCGTGGCCTGCTGGAAGACATCCACGTTAGACTTAAACGTAGGCAAAGTACCAGTAGCAAGCGAGAGTGCCTGCGCAAGTCTATCACGCGTGGCGTTACCGAACGTCATAGCGTTAGAAACTGTATTAACTGCAGACGGTGCCTGCGATACTCCTTGCTTGAAGTTGCCTTGATTTACTGCTCTAGTAACTTCCTCCCGCTCACCACCAGTAAGCGTGCCGGACATGAGATCCTTAAGCCTGTCAGCCATGAGATCCCGTGTCTCAAAATACTCTGGATCATAGAGCTTAGCTGTCTCTAGTCCTTCTTTAACCAACTCCCTACCGGGGCCCTTAAGTACCTCAAGATCAGTACCGGCCTGAGACATAGCATTAGAACGAGCTATCTCGTTGCCTATCTCATTAAGTTCTCTGCCGGTTGTGTCGTAGATATTCTTGTTAATATCTGCGTAAAGCGGACTAACCTGTGCAGAGGCTTGTGCTTGTGCTAACTCGTTAGGTAGTATCTGGTTGTTAGTAACCGCCATCAACCCCGGCAAGTTCTCTGTCATTGCCCGTAGCATCTCAGCCGTAGTCTCTCCGCCAGAAGGTGCTTCATTAAACTCTGGCCCGCCGAAAGCAACTGCGTCAATGCCATCTGGGTTGCTATAAAAAACAACCGAATGTGCTAGGCACTTAGCTAAGTTTACCGAGAATTGATCCATAATCTATTTCCTTATTTTTACCGTGACGCTTTGCTTTTAATTTGTAACCTTTGAACCGGTCTTTGAATGACTTGACATAAACTGGCAGTAGTTCTTTTCTTTTATCTGGCCGAATGACTAGACCTAAGCAGAACACTGTGTGTCCTTCTTTCATACCAAACCCAATTCCTGTTAATTGCCCTGCGTCATGTGAGTAAATTAATGCCCGTTCGTTAATACTCTTACGCAATAACCCTGCCAGTTCTCCCTCTGACCACGGGTTTTTCTTATCTGAGGTGTGCTTCTTAATGAAAAGAACTGCGTCAGCTATGTTCATGATTTAGGTGAGTTAACTTGATTCTTATGGTCAAAGTCAAGGGACAGTGCATTGAGTTCACTGGAGCCTGACCATTCGATTAGCAACTGGAGTTTGTTTCCTCTATACTCGGCCGAGATATCTCTACCCAACGACTTCACGTTATCTTGTGAGTCAGCGGCAATAGGCACTTCGGCGCCGACAGAGGGAACCAGCGGGGCAACTAAGCTAAACGGATAGCTGTTCCTAGACTGCCTATCCATAAACACTCTGAAAGAACCAGTGGCATCTTCATCCACACAGCAGAACATAAGAGAAGCCTTAGTTGGTTTCATCTCTAGCTTAGGATCCACAGAAGAGTATTGCCTAGTCAGGACCTTACAGGTTTCCGTCTCGTCTGAGTCCCCGAAACAATAAATACCATCTGCTGTCATGAACAGAAGCTTACGCACGCCAGCTATCTTAACCTCAGCGAACATCTCAATAGGCGAGATACCCTCGTAGATATCAATACCATTGAAGGTTTTCCTTAGCGTGTCGTAAACTAGAACACCTGCTCCATAGATGGTATTCACAGAGAACATAGCATAGTCATCAAAGTTAACACTGCAAGGGTTACTCTGAACAGCGCCCTCGAATAGCTTGTACACGGAGGAAGAGAAGGGTGCATTCTTTCCCTCATTACGCAACTGCCTTGCAGCATTAAAAGAATGGATACCAGAGAAAGAAACAATAGCCGTATCTCCTAGGATATCAGCAACCGAGAATTGATTCACGGCGCCGGTAGCGAAAAGGTTGATATGCGTGTACTCTGGCTCACCGTAGACATACCGCTGCAGAGGCACTAGCATGTAACTGTTCTTGCTGCTAGTTACAAGCAAAGCACCATCTGCGGCCGCCGGAGCGATACACGTAATTGCATTATAGTCAACGCTAATAGACACAACTCCTGCACCACCACCAGCTTCTGTCAAGTCTATCTTATCTCCTGCTCCATCAATAGCAACAACAAAGTCCAACGGCCTGCCAGAGACTGAGTGATAAATTTCCTTACCATCCACAGAAACAATGTATAGCTTATTGTTAACATGAGCCATTTGCTTTCCGATAGGGACATACTCTCTGCTGTCCACAGTCCACTGCCCGTAGTTTTGCGAAGTCCTAACGCCTAGAGTAGGATCAATTAACTCTGCTTGGTTAACACCGTCCTGAACAACAACAGTCTGCGGAGATGCTGCAACAGAAGAAGTCAGGAAGACATCGCTGTTAACCGTAGCACCTTGCGTTCTTGCGAAGTTTCTACTAGACGCAGGGACCAGCATAGCGTAGAGGTAGTCCACGTTAGCATCCATCTGAAACCCAGCAATCTGGATAAAGTTAGAGCCAGTGAGGAAGTCCTTGTAATAAGCCTTACCATCAACGAATGCAATAGCATAGCGATCAGCTGCGTAGCAACCCTGAAAGTTACCAGCAGGCAGTTCGGCCGAGATACTGACAGGCTTGTTGACTAGCTGAATGTTGTCATAGCGGGACCGCCCATTAATGAGGACGTTGTATTCGTTTTCTCCTAGCTTAGACGGATCGATGTCCATCCTCATCCCACCTGCGAAAGATTGCTGTAAGATACCCGGCATGATTAGTTACCAATTATACCCGCTTTAAGTTGCTGTATTACATGAGTCCCTACTGGTTTCTCATATTTAATATGAGACTCTGCGTTAGGGATATACTGCTTATTAATCTTCTCTACTTGAGTCATTGCTTTCTGAGAAGCTCTGATTCTCTGCTGGTCTTTGTCATCCTGCCCTTCGAAGACATACTCTCTAGTCTTATGATAGATAGCGTTATCATAATGGTCATCCAGAAAAGAATCAGCATCGTTAACAAAAGGAGTAAAAGGTAGCTTATAGAGAATCTCCATCAAGTTGTTAGAAGAACCCAACAACTCATTGCGGTCCAGAATCTGGAACACAGGATAGGAGACAGTGGTTAAGTGGTTAGGAATCAGTGAGATATCGTTACCATCCAAGTCAGTCAACGTGACATTACCAGCAGTAACTCTGTTCTTCTTCAGCTCTTTGATATCCGTAAACGCAGTGGTGAACGTAGCTGAAGTGCTGCCTGCTGGGATAGTCGTGGACTCTAGCGTTCTCTCTGCGTTAATCGTAGAGCCAACGATAGTGACGATGATATCTGTAGCCTCAGCCACAGGCACCGAGATAGTCATCGGGCCGAAGTTAGTAAAGGAAGTGTGGTAAGGCTGCCGTTGCTTGAAGCGGATGTTCAAGTAAGGGTTGCCCAAGTAAGGCTCCTTCCACGAACGTTCGCGGTAACGGGGCCGCATATCTTGTATGTCAATCTTCTGCCTGCCGGTATACCTACGGCAAGCAACAAGAAGACCTACATCCCACTCTAACGTGATCTGCTGAGAGTCAGTAGGAGGGACTATGATTCTTTCTCTTTCTACTAGATAAAGAAAATGCTCGTCATAGAGTTCCTTCGCGGCGCGGTTAATCAGACGCAAAACCTTCGCGTTCTCCGCAGCTACGTCTAAGTCGAAACCCTCGACGTCAGCTATTTCTTGTTTTATGTCTGAGAGTGGCATATTAATAGATTACATAAAATTTAAGCGTCCAGTTAGCTTCTGTCATTACCTGCACGCCACCGCCGCTGTCGAGAAACGCAGGTACTTGCCCCGAAGCGTTACGAACGTAGACATTTGTAGCATCGGCATACACAATCAAATTGTAACTGTCATATAATTGGGCCGTACTGTGGATGAGCGTATCAATACTAACTTCGTCATCCTCAGCATAGCCATGCTCCGCTGTATCACAGCGTGCAACTACACGTACAATTTTAGGTACTCCGCTTAATCCGTGTGCATAAGTACGCTCACCAGAAGCTGTTGGGAAATTTGAGCCATCAACAATTGTAATACTCTCTGTAAACACAGGCGTCGCCCACACAATAGCAGAACCTGTAGCTTTAAGCACCTGATTGGATGATCCTCCAGTATGATCCAACTTAGCCAACGTAACCGCATCATTAGTAATACTCGCAGTAGCTACGGCATCCGCTTGGATCTTAGCCGTAGAGATGATATTATCCGCAAGATTCGTCAGGGCAATCTGCGCCGCACCTATATGGTTAGAGTTAATAGACGCAGTTACAATCTGAAACGCGCCAACACTAGACGCAGCCATGTCAGCTAGTGCGACAGTTCCGTCTATAATATTAGTCGAGTCAACAACTGAAGAACCAAGATGACTAGAATTAACTGCATCCGACGCAATCTCATTAGCAGTCACTACGTTATTATCTAGATGATAATTCTGCACAGCATTAGTCGCTAGCTTAGCCGACGTAACATTACCATTCAGAATATGAGTAGTTAACACACTATCAGAAGCTAGACCATTTGCAACCCAGTTAGTCCCATTCCATGTATAGATACCCGGAGGATTCTGTGAGCTATCTAACCAGATAAACCTAGCCAGTCTTGGATTAGCTGTAACATCCGACGACGTAGGCGCAGAGTTAGTATAGATAATCATGCCTCTGTTAGATGCTACTACAGAGTTATCCACTAGTTGGTTCAGCATAGAGGCGCTAACAGAACTTTGCCCTGTCAGGTCAATTCCTTTCTGCATGTCATAAGACGTAGCAGCGAAAGTGAGTACGATTAACCCGCCTACAGCGGCCGCGATAAACGAATGTATATTCTTCTTCATGGATTTGCGTTAAATTTAAGATCAGTGTCGAATTCGAAAGACAGTGGAATAAAGCCTAATGAGTTCTCGCGTAGATAATCTCTTATATCGGCAAAATTTGTTGAATCAGCCTGCCCTGTGTAGATAATAATCTCCGCCCAAGTAGAGAGCAGTGTATGCAGCGGGATAGTATTCGAACCTACATAAAATTTAGTCACGCTGTTTAAGCCTCCCGTATTAACGTATGATTGTACAGTATTGCCAACAATAATACCCACATCACCTACACCAACAACATCAGTAAAAGGCAAACTAATATTTTCCGTGTGTATATCTGAGCCATTAACAGCGAAAATTAACTGCCACTGAGCGCCGGATAAATTTATACGAATAGACGAATCCTTACCTACGCCGTCCGTAATCTCAAACAAGTATTCACCACTGCTTATCCCAGTGGCGGGAATATTTAAGGCGGCCGCGATTAGATAAGCGTTAAGTGTAATAGCAGGATTCGCAGGGTTTGTAACATACATGTAGTCGTATCCTCCTGCAAGATTCAAAAAATTCCTGCCTTTTAAAATTGTATTATCTACAACTATTTCACCATTGCCCGTAAAATCATTATCACCAGCTTCGTCCGTAAGATATGCTATGGCACCTAATGCGTAATTACTTGGAGTTTTTATGTAATGAGAAGCAATATTAGCACTGTCAGGCAACGTGGCTCTAGCAGTTTCTTCGTCTTGATTAGAATGCTGAACTCCTGCGTTAACCTCGTAATCCGTTACTGTATTGAACACCGGTGGCTGCCGACGGATAGAAGTCCTAAGCTTCTTAACTGTCGTGTTAACCACAGACACCTGACCCTTAAGAGTCCAAGCCTCAATAACACAGTTAGACCCAAGAACTTCTCCGTTATACAAAGGATCTTGAATAGTAAACAGATCGTTATTCGTTAGTTTATATCTACGCACTGTACCATCACTAAGTCGCTCACGAACAGCCAACCCAACAGAATCAGCAACCTCCTGTACAGGTAGATCAAGTAACTGAAAAGATTTACCAATGATGTAATTCCACTGAGAAAGAATAACAGAGGCACCCATATCTCCATGTGCATCTGCATCAGTAAACGCAGGAATATCAATATAGCCATACTCCCAGTCCCTCACTGGGGCAGGCTTAACGCTTAACCAATCTGTTTCTGCTTGTGCCATTTAGTCTTCCTTAGACTTTACCGTATTCTTCTTCGCAATCTCAGCTCTTACTTCCTCTACTGACTTTTCTTTCTTTTCTTCTTTCTGCTTCACCGCAGCTTCTTTCACTACTTCTTTTACTTTTTCACCAGTAGACTTAGTTTCCTCCAACGGCCCGCTACCAAAGGAGTTAGTTCCACGAAAACAATTAAGGTTTTTTAAGCTCATCTTTTACAATTCCTATATCAGGGTTAGACATGTAGGTTTTCCAGCTAATAGCAAACGCTCCGATTAAAGCAATCACTTTACTGGCATCCCAGTTGTCAACAGTAGCAGCATATTGCGCGCCAGCTGCCACCATGTAAAGCGCCCACTTAGTCACAGGTGAGCTTAAAATAATAAAACTTAGTTTATCTTTCATCGTGTAGGTGTAAATATGTGGTTAGTATTAAACGGATCTATGAAAGAATCTTGTGTAAATTCTTTTTTATCCGACTTACATGATGTTGTCAAACACAACAATATCACGCTTCCGAGCAACATGCAACGGTGTAGATTGCTCATTTTGCATTTCGAAGATTTCATATATAACATTCCTTCCGTCGTCAGTTGTAGCTACGTTAAGAGCAGAATGACCTGCATCAGTAATTCCATTAACATTCTCACCAGCAGGTACAGTAAACCTTAAGTCCCATGCACCCGCAGATAGATCACCTAGCCGTTCAATAATACCAAACTCTTTCTGGTATTTTTTATTATGAACAACTCCAGAGCCTATAATAGGATACAGTACTGTATTAAGACCATCTACACCCTTTGCAGTAAACCGCTCACACATGCCTGAGTTAGGAATATACTTACCTGTGCCAACTTCATAGCCTAATTCTTCTGCTACTTTATTGACATGCGCTTTGTATTTCCTCCAGTCATCTGTAAACTTGCCTAGAATATAATCCCGACTAAACACCCAAAAGCGGTTAGACGAGATCATAGAGGGAAAGTTAATCTCCCTGCCTTGGCCATAACACAGAGTCCTTAAGTCATGCTGGACTTGTGCCGCGTTGATAATTAGTGCGTTCTTCATTTCCAGTGATCTTGTGTTACAGTCTGAAGTAACTGCTTACGAAAAGCCTCATCCTCTGCGGGCGACCATTCCTTAGACTGGCTTAAGGATTTGCGAATATCTAGCACTACATTATAGACCGACTTACCTAAGTCAATAAACATAGGCACAGCAGCAATCCAGCTAGCTGAGCTTACAATCTTTGTCTCTTCTGCCTCAACTATAGTAAGATAAACATAGTCTTGTGGACCAGCAGAGGACTTAGCCTTCCACCAACGAACTTCGCCGACGATAGAGTTAACTAAGTCTAGGGCCATAACTAGCTGGTCACCCGTGGCCTTGCCTTGTTTATAGGCAACTCTAACTCTATCAGCTGAGATAAAAGCATCAGCTGCCTTGGATCGTACTTTAGTTGCGGCGCGTTTGAACGAGTCAGGTAAATCATTACTTGCTTCGTACTTTAGTGCAGTATCTACGATGCCCAAGGCAACTGACAAAGTTTGCTCTGCTCGGACCGCAACAGGGTCAGCAGAAGGATTTAACGTGGCACAGCCAATCAAAAGAAAGGCTCCGATAGTAGTAGCTATTGTGTTTTTCATTTTAGGAAAGCGAGTGGGAAACTTAATACCGCATTAACATAAGACTTCTTACTTGTGTTTCGTTTAAACATTCTTGTACTATCTGTGTGCACAGCCATTACAACTGTATGATTAAGTATAGTCGGATCTTCAGCAAGTGCCTTTGGCAAGTAGATCTCCTTACCTACGTAAGCTTCTTTCTTACTCTGACCGCTTATAATCACTAGCGGCCCCGCATAGTGTGCCTTAATATAAGGAATAGTCTCAGCCACAGGCAGCCAGTTATGTATGTCTAAGTCCAAAAGAACAGCATCATACTTATTATTCCTAAGCAACTCTGCTGCCTCTTTAACATCCTGTGACGTAGTAACATCATGTCCTTTACTTTCTAAAGAACTCAGCATTAAAGTGCACCACATTTTACTATCATCAATAACAAGGATATTCATTCTTCGATCTCTTGCAGTCGTTTGGTTAGTTCTTTTACCTTTGCGTGGCAAGTCTTTAACCTACCCTCCGCGTCTACTCTGCGTTCCTTCTCGATTGTTGCTTTTTCTGTAATCGCATTAAACGCTTCTTTGTTGGAGTCAATAACTAGATCAAAATGCGCACGGATGAAAGTAGACAACTTAAGCAAGACAGCTGTTAAACCGCCCATAGTAGTTACAATTATAGTGATAATCCCCAAGTCCATAGTGTTTAATTTTATTCACGATCAGCACTCATGTTAGGCAGAGAATACACCGCCAGCTGATATAAAATTACCTGCCCCGCCATCGTAAAGTTGCGACATCAACATACCTCTAGAACGTTTACCAAGGAAAAGATAAACTTCGTCTAACTGAGCATCAGAAGATATATTGCCACCGTAACCTACAGTCCATCCTGCATTTGTAGACCCTAGAATAGTTGACGTACCTTGCGCCGCCCAGACTCCATCAACCCAGAGATGCATATTACCATACGCATCAATCCCTGCAAAGATAAAGTACCGTGTAGTAGACGAGATAGCCTTTGTAATAGTCGTGCCGTTATACGTAAAGAAAATCTGACTAGACGAGTTAGAGCCAATCTGTATCTGACCTGAGTCATAATACATCAGATCAATATCATCTAGCAGATCATTAACAGTCAGCCAGCCACAGACAGCAAAAGCTGTAACAGCAGTCATGTTAGTATTATCTTGCAACTGCAGACTAGCAGAAGAATAGAGGTCTAGCTGATTACCGTCTACGCCCGTACCTTCGCTTATGTCCGACGCAGTAGCAGTATCCTGTAGATCATGATCGTTTACTGCATCTAGCGTAATATACTGGTCAAACATATCACCAAGATACACAGCAGAAGTCTCATCACATTTCCAGCCAGCCTCTACTTGTGCATTCAGCCTAGCAATAACACCATAGTATGCTCTAGCATTAACTAAGTCTGTAGTTACTAGAGCCTCATCAAACGTAGCAAAGTGATGAATCTTAATTTCTGACTCTCTATGCGCCCATTGTTGGTCAGGTAACTTAAACTCATCCGCACGTATACTGAACGTCCTATATGCATCATAACCTATTTGGTTAGTTTTTAATTCAGGTATATCAAAAGGATTAAAGTCAATATCCGACTCTGCGTCATCATGCCAGCAACCAGCAGGGTTAGTAATAGCCGCACCATCCGCCGCAATTGCCGTGCCTTCGCGCAGAGGGATACGCACGTCACCTACTAACCTAAATCCAAGTAAATTATATGCTAACGTATCTTGTGTACCTGCCCAAAACGTAGCTAGCGTAGCACTTGTTAGTGTCGCATGCACCGCGTTTGACGTAACATCATACACAGTAGTTCCGGCACCCTCCGCAATTATATACTTGCTACCGTTACTAAGCAAAAGATTCCAGCAAGTGCCCGCAGTAAAATCAATACGCCCTGCACTAATAGTCGGCGTCGAAGTTCCTTCACTACTCGTGACAGTTTCTGACCCAGTCAAAGAGCCGATCGCAAGGTAAGCTGTTCCGTCAAATACACCACAGCGATTATTAACAGCCTTACCATGAAAAGGTGCGCGGCCGGAATAGTCTAAATCATCTCCATTAATATCAACTTCACTTAACGCACCATAATCCTTAGGCAAGAAAACAGCACCAGAAAGCGTATACCCAAAGTTATTATGCCAGCTATAAATATCTTGTGTAGTATGCGTAACGCCACCACTATGTGTTGCATCTAATTCATTGCCTGAACTATCGTAGGAGATAGTCCCAGACTGTTCGTCCATCAACCACTGAATAACAGCCCAGCCCAGCGTTGGGTTAGTCCCTGACTTGCCGAAAGTATGCAAGTACGTAACGTTATCTGCAGACAACACTGTTGTATAAAGCAACACACCGAACAGCGCGCCGTCAAAGTATTTAGATCCCTTCTGACCACAAGTAACCGTAGTACCCGCGCCCGTTGTTGCAAAACTGCTTGTCCTAGTTGCAACCTCAACTCCATCAATATAGAGCTTCATTCCATCAGCATCTGTAGTTCCGTCAAACGTACCTACTATATGATGCCAACCATCGCTCATTGAGTCTGTAAAAGACAACCCGTTTGCGCCTCTGTTAATATAGAAATAGACCTTGCTATTATTATGATACGTAATACCATAAGACAGTGATCCGTTCATAATCAACGGAGAATCACTGGTTACTGTGCTAGACGCGTATACCCAGAGCGAGATACTTAGGGCTCCTGTAATTTGCAGTGATGCATCTGTTGCAGTAATATAGCCGTCTACTCCATCAAAGTCATAGCATCTACCTCTCTGCAATCCCGGGCCGCCACTAAGTATACGCTCAGTCCCTTGGCCAACTCTATCCTTAAGATAAACTCCATCAATACAATCCAACCATTGCAATGCATTGGCATTCTCAACAGTAAACGGTAACTCCCAAGGAGTTGATCCACCGGCTGATCCACCGGCTGACGCTGGACCTTGTCTACCTACAGACACTCTGCTGTTAGGTAGAATACCATTATGTACATCTGGAAGTAACATCTTAACGAGAAGCGTTAATAACAATAAGCTTAACCACAGTATCCGCAGCTGCTTTCATATACAAAGCATCTTGCGTAGGGATAGCAACAGTCTGGTCAGCAAGCAGAGGAAACCCTTCAGTAGCTTGGTCACTGTCTAACAGATCAACAGCAGCTCCTACAGGATGTACCATAACAGTACCTCTGCCTTTTTCTTCTGTCAGCACTAGCGTCGCAGCTGTACCAACAACTACTTCACTAACACCATGTCGGCCGCCCTTAAGGTGCAGTAAGTCTGCAGTAGGATATTCAGGTAATTTAGGCATAATATTCTAAGAAAGTTAAAGTGCTGGGTTTTTTAAAGTGAACCCAGCGAAACACTTTGACGCATTCCGATGACCTAGCTACTACAGATCAGGAACATAGGTTAGAGTGATGTTAGCGTTAGTTGAATTAGTAACGCAGACACCATTCATGAAACGCGTACCGGCACCACCAAACGTGTACGTAAGTGTACTCGACGCTGGCACCGTGAACGTGCTAATCGTTGCGTAATTATTAGTTGACGCAGCGACTTGCTGTTTAAGAATAACGAGAACATTCTCGCTAATATTGGTCTGACTAATACCCGTAGTCGTAACATACACATTCGTGAGATTGGTAGTATACGACGTAGTATTAGTATAAGCCGCCAGCGTGTAAGTCAGGTCCGTTGACGGAGCGTCAAAGAACGTGACAGTACTGGCGGACGCGGCACTGTTAGCGATAAGCAGCGACTTCGCCACACCACCAACAGACAACAAGGAGTTAGTTGCAGCTGACGTATACACGCCAGTAGCAGAGGCTCCTTCGACATTCACAACTACGAGGCAAGCCAACGCAGCAATAATAGATAGCAACTTTTTCATAATGGTTTAATATTACAGGTTGTTACCGAGGCGAGCGCGTTTGTAGAGGACCGGAATCCAACTACGTCGGCGTGAAGGACAGCAACCCAGAGTTACCTCAGAGATAAGCTGCGCGTAATGGCCATACTTATTAGTATCCTGAACGGTGTTACCGTTTTCATCAGGAACATTAACAAGCACATCCTTAGTCAACCGAACCTCACCATTCCAACGCATAGCGCGGAACTGCTTAAGTCCAAGTTCACCCTTAGAGAAGGCCGCAGGCGGAGGCCCAACGTCAATGGTTTCATAACCACCAGCGCCAACTGCCCAAGCAATTCCGAAAGGAGCTGCCTTATACGCAGGGTTAACCTTAACCTCACCATTTTCCACAGCGGTAGCCTCATCGACCAACACCTGAGGAGCGATAACATTCCCGTTAACGTCAAGACGAATTGGGAAACGTTCCAGCATAGTCGTCCAACGACCCCAGATGTTACCACGGAACTTGTCCGTAATTACATCAAGATCAATCTTACGATTAGACAACATGTGCGGATCGAACTGCCAGTTATCGTGAATCTCTGCATTAGAGATCAACGCGAACTTACCTTTCAATCCTTCATTAACTTCCATGCGTTCCACGCCTTCGAAGAAAGGAATCTCTTCGTCAACACTCATGGCCGTTCCGAGCTTGCTCAACTCCTTAAGAGTCAACGTATCACCACACTTAGCGATAAGTGCAGCCATAACGCCAGCAGTCTTATGCTCAGTGATAGCAGACACATCAACACCAAGATGATCAGCAGTCTCCATTCCCTCACCATCACCGTCCGTGTTACCACAAACCCAGACCTGAGGCGCGTATTCCAGAATAGCCGTACGCAAGAACATATCACGCAAGATCTGAATCTTTTGCGTAATGTCCGAGTTAGCAGCAGTTACATGATCGCTCAAGAAATCTTGAAACGATGGCACGACGTTCATAAGTTGTGACTCAACACGATGCCAGTGCAGTTGACTGGATTGTGCGTTCTCACGAACTTCGATGATGTCCTTTGCAGGAGCAGATTGGATCGTGTTAGGGAAGATCTTATTGCGAAGAACCGGTGAGGGCTCTTTGCTAACAGACTTCATAACCGGTCCCTGATTAGGCGTCCACTTCTTTTTCTGAAGGAGTTTGCTGTAGCATTCCCAATGAGGGAATTGCTTTACCTGCTTCTTAGCCAGATAGAAATCCAGCTTGTTATACAGTGCAACATCCTGTTCAGCCCAGAGGTTTTCGCCGATACCTTTATCAATATAATTTGGCATGACAATTTTCTTTAGTTTGAAACAATGAAACGAATTGCAGGTGCTCTCCTGCTAACTAGAAGCAATTACCGAATTGGTGGACTCACACCTTTAGAAGTCAAAACTCTTAAAGCAAAAGCGGTGCCATGTATAACACACAGCACCGCCTAGCACGCTAGTCGACCGTAACTTAACCTTCTAGCAAGGCATCAAACTGTTTCTCAATATCACCAATGTTATCCTCTGCGGCTGCCTGCCTGCCATCTTCGGTAACTCCAGTGTTAATATCAGCATCCGTGGGATTCTCTGTAGCAGGTTTCTGATTCTGCTTAAGCGTAGAGTTCTCCGCAGTCAGCGCGTTAACCTTACCCTGAGTTTCCATCGCATGCGCGTAAAGCTTACTGAACAACCCAGCCATTGGGTTATCCGCAACCTGCTTCTGTGCAAGCACTTGGTTAATCGCCTTGATATGCTTGTTATCCGCAGAGTCTTTATACTGAGGAAAGAACGCATTCTCATACTCAGAGAACACGGACTGCCTACCAGCGCGAGCTTGGGCAAACCTAGCCTCCATGCCTTGAATCTCCTGTCGGCGCTGGTTAGTGAAAGTCTGCAATTCATTTAAGTTCTGCATAACAGTAACCTCAGACTGAGCATCGGCTTCTTTTTCAACTAACTGATAAGAACCATCTTGGTTAGTCCCTGCGATATCTTGCCATTTCTCGCCCGCTCTGATTTTAACGTGCTGCTGCGCGTAATGCTGCCTAGCTCTGTCCAAATGAGACACTTCAGCGTTAGCCTTGCGATACTCAGGGTTAAGCGTAAACGCCTCTGGGTGATCGAAATAGCTGTTAGGCATATCCGACTTAGCTGACTCTTCCAGTTGCGTTTGGATTTCTTCACGTTTAGCAACAGCTTCCTTGTGGTCCTTAAGCAACTCTACGTTATAGTTAAACGCGTCGTTAGACATTTGCTTAAAGATAGGCAACTTGTCAACAGCCACGCCTAAGTCCTTTAGCACATCCTCGCGACTAGACGGAGTAACTGCTGGCTTATCCTCGGGCGCAAGTGACTCTGTAATTACAGCCAAAGGATCTACTGTCTCTTCTGGAATAGCCTCAAGCTCTTCCCTAGGAGTAGGCGTCTCTTTGACTTCTTCCTTAACCTCAGCGACAGGCTCAGGTTCAACTGCGGCAGGCTCCACAACAGGAGTTTCTGCTGGCTTCGTATTTTCAGGAACAATTGCAGCTTCACCTGCAACGTCGCTGAATGCTGCGTCAAGATCACCAAGAGGTACGTCGTCCTCTGGCGCTGTGTGTACGGGTAGTTCTACTGATCCGGGCATTGTTATCTTCTTTCTATTGTAGCTAGGGTTTCTTCTATGGTTTTGGCCTTAACTGCCAAAAGTCTAAATTCATAATCGGAAATAACAGAGGGCTGGCCAGCGCAACTAAGCATCTGACTTACCAGTGCGTCACGCTGATCTGTTAGTTCTTGCATAAGGTTACGCGTCTCTTCACTGTACACCCAAGAGGAAGCTCTAGGTGAAACAATAGGAGACTTAAGCTCTAAATCGTCAGCAGCTTTCTGCCCGCGCTTGAGTATCAAATCGTAGGGTATACCCATTACGCCTGCCCTCCAAGTTGCTGCATAAGCAACTCAATGTTAGGCTGCATCTCTTGAATAGCCTCTGGCAAGTCTTCTGGCGGAGAAGTTAGCAGAACGTTTAGCATCTCCCTCATACCAGACTTAAGCTGCTGATCTTGATCTGACTGCGCCATAGCTTGCAAGAAAACATCAGCATCATCCGTAAACAACGTCTGTATAACTTCACCCAACATAGCCTGCTGCAACGTAGGCCAACGCTGAGCCATATCCCAGACAGAGAAAATCTTCTGAATCTTCTCATCACGCTCGATGACATCAATCTCACCTGCGGGCATTATAGCGTAGTCATAACTCAACGCCTGCACATCGTTAGACTGGGCTTCTTCGTTATAGAGAAACTTAATATCTCCCTTCTTAGCCAGTGACTTAATGATACCCCATGCGTATTCGTAGACATCACCAAGAAACGTAGAGAACTGCACATTAGCAACTGCGTTCAAGTTCTGCTGCGTCCTCTCTGCATTCTTAACTTCCTCTGCAGTTTTACGTGAGTCTTTCCTGTTAGTCGCCGCAAAGTTAACCTGACCTTGCATTGACTGCTGGTTAGACTGTAGGTTCTGTGCCAGTGGAATAAGAGTTGAATCAGGCCCGGGATGCCGAAAGAACTCCATTGGAGTGTCATAAACTCTATCCGTTTGCAACTCCAAGTCCAGCATGGCAGGCTTCCCTCCGGCGCCAGCTAACGGTTGTTTGGGTGAGGCATAAGATCCACTAGCCTTAACCGCGCCGTTAACTCCTGCACTCCATAAGTTAGTCTGCGCCTCTTGCACAGCGTCATCCTCGGCCGCCCTACCCGTTTGTTTGACTATCTCTTCCTGCTCGTTAAGCTTATAGATAAACTGCTTAACAGGAAACTGAGTCTCAAACACACGCTCATGAGTAGTCTGTGACTGTGGCGCACTAGGCATGCCCAAACCCAAGTCCAACTCAGGCTGAACAATCTGCGTCTTCTCTTCGTAACGCCCGTTAAAGAAAGGCTTAGGTGCTTTCAGCCAACCATCACACTCTTCGCTAATCCAAGCCAGATGAACGATACCCTTAGACTTAAAGTAGAACTTATAGATCTTGTAGTTGTCTCCCTTAACCCGCGCCTCATTCTGCCCTTCCTTCGTAATCATCCCAACCTGCTGCATAGAGAAACCAAACTTACGCGAGAACTCTTGCAGCTTCTTAGCGTTAACATACTTCCTAATAAGAACACCCTCACACGCTTCCAAAGACCTGCAGTCAATTGGGAAGATAAGATTCTCGTTTCCTAGATGAACTAGGTTAACCCCACCACGCATACCGGGAGTATACTCAATCTCCACGCTATCTCTACCATGCAACTGCGCGCCGTCGATAGTCTTGAGGTAGGCTGTCTGCCAGTTCCTATACCTCAACGCCAACGTAAACTCTTTCTCTAGTTTCTTCGTATCATGCTGGGCGTTAGTCAGACAGGTAAACTTAGCCATACGCTTAGGCTGAATAAGGTAATTAGCATACTGCGGCTGCTCCAGCGCAATAGACTGATTAATCACCCGCACTGGAATAATCGTATCAGACTCACTCAACTCTCCTCTGTTCCTTAACTCTTCCGGCTCTACAGCCAGCCGACGAACAGCTCGGTTAGTTTGTGCTTGCTGATCTACTTTGACTTTCCAATCGCCGAGTAGATTTGTATAGTATTTTTTTGCTTCGCTGAACGTAGAGAAGTCTGTTGTGTTTGCATCGGCCATATTTCGTGAGTCTTTCGTGCTATGATACTGTAACTACCTCGCGTACGAGCAAGTTTCTTGCCTTCTGTCTGGCGGTGTTCCGGAAATGCATTAGCGTATCTTTGTTCATCATATTGTTTCGCAATAGCCTTAGCTGAGATAGGCTTACCCATCTTCGTTGGCAACTTGCTTATCTGTATCTTACCTGACAACACCATTGCTTGGTGACGTATCTCTTCTGCCGTTAGCCCGTTAAACGCCAGCACAAACGCGTCAGCGCGGTCCGGACTACCATGTCCCTTAGCCTTAGCCTCAGCCTTAGACTCTAGGACTAACTTACCTGAAATCTTATGCGTAGTGTAGTACCTACTCCCTACCTGACTCCAGAACTTAGGATCATCCTCTTCATCAGGCAAGAACACCAGCCCTTGCTCAATGATGGACTTCATATTCATCCATAGCTCGGCGCCTCTATTCGCACAGTAGCCTTGTGGCCTAAGGGCTTTGGATTGATTAGACACCCACGTTAACGACCAGCCCAGCTCTTCAAACAATGCCCTAAGCCCTGCGCCAATACCACCGTGATCGGCTACTATACTACCTGCTGTCTTCTTAGTAAACCCATGCTTCTCGAAGAAAGAGATACACAGTTGCACAGTGGCGCGAGCCTCGCCTATCTTGAAGATCTCCTTTGCCTTATACTTATTGCCATCGAAGACATAGAAAGTTGTCTCATCTCCGCCTAGAGCTAAGTCAAGGCCTGCTCTTAGCCCGTAGGGGATATACTGCACGCACTGTTCTTGGCAGCGCCGCATAGAGTCTAGGGATATAATAACCTCCTCGTTGTCACTAGTAAACTCAGCTAACCTAGCAGAACGAAACCAAGGATGGTTAGCCCCGAACTCTTGCTTCTCTGACTCTATTCTAGCCTCTCCTATATGAGGGCAGTCGTATGCTGTTATCTTTCTGGCGTACTTAACTCCACCCTTCTCCGGCAACTCTTCAGGGAATTGAATAGCCTTCTTAAAGGACTGATAGAGATTACCACTGTCCTTCCCGGGCGAGCTAACCACTACCCAGTGAGTATATGTACACCTATTCAACGCCATGAAGATACCGTCTCTTACGGATTTGCCCTCGTTAATAATAACAGCAAGCTCGCCTAGAGGATAATCAGCATGTGGGTGGTAACCCTCAGCCTTGCCTTCTTCATCCGTAGCGAACAAGATAATCTCTGAACCAGTCCAACGGCAATCTATATGCTGCTTCTTAACAATAAAGGGCAACCCTCTTGGATCACCCTTATGCGCATTGTTAATCATATTACACCAAGTCCTGATATAGGATTCGGTTTGGTTGGACAGCTGGCTATGTGAAGAGGAGGTTATAATGCACCTAGACCTAATCTTCGTGAACGCAAACCACACAGCAAACGGGCTAATGACGTAAGCGTCCTTTCCGCTACCGTTGGCCGCAACGAGATAGTACTTCAGCGGCGCGAACTTAGAGAACCTATCACTAGCGCATAACTGCTCACTAACCTCTACCTGCCACTTATACGGCATAACCTGCTCAGCCTGAATCGCTGGGTGGTAGGTTATAAGGAGCTCCGTAGCACAACTAAACTCCTGCGGCTCGAAACACTGTTCCGCAATGATATCTTCTAAAGTTGAATTTGCTGTTAATGGCACTAAGCTTCTCCCTCCTCTACTAACTCAATAACTTCCCCAGACATAGCTTTCTCTTTTATCTTAGCCGCACGCTCCTTAGCTTCTTGAATCTGAATAAAGACATTCCCTCCTCCACCTAAATCACCTCCACCCCTAACCGACCTGTTAATCATAGCATCATGCTTTTCTTTATTGCGGCCGATCTTTTCCTCATGTATCCACTGACAGGCTTTTAACTTGGCGTTATCGTTTTCGCTATATCGGGCTATTCCTAAGATGGTCTCAATAACCTCTTCATGCTCGTCCTCTGAGACAATCCTATCGTTAGCCTTATACTCAACTGCAACCAAACCCTTAACCTCCGGCGCAACTAGAGCCTTTTCTGTCTTCCCCAGCGCATCCTTAACCTCCCCGTCCTCTAGCCCTAGCGCGGCCGCAATGTTCCTAACATCCAGCCCCGTAGCCGCTAACGACTTAATATCCTCAATTATCCCTTCACCCAGCATAACCTAACACAACTTCCAAGCCCTAGCTGACAAACAAACAACCCTGCACTTAGAACTAAACCCTTCGAATAATAGATCTTCAATCATACATAACACTTAGCAAGAAGGGTGCCAACATTAGGGAAGTTTCTATTTTTACACATTTTGTCAGAGAGGATATGTATTGGGGAGCGAAGCGATTCTGGGTTCCGGCCTTGAGGATCATTAGCTATGCTAATCATTAGTGGCTCTACTTCTACTAGTAGGTATGCTACTATTAGGGTTGGTTATGGCAGCGGATACCTAAGTGATTTAATAAGTTATGTATGGGCAGGGTGGGTAATGTTAAGTTATTAAATCACTTAGGTTAAAGGCGCAGGTTGGGATACATAAGTTACTTAATAACTTAGGTATTAGGCTATGTGATAGTATGTATTAGCTGGCATGATCCTGCGTCGAATTATGAACAGACCAGTCTGTCTGCGCAGATGTTGCGCATGGTGCGCAATAATTGCGCATTTGTAAGTTGTTGATACTGAACAACTTGCGAACGATAACGTTAAAGTGGTGCGCAATAGTTGCGCAGTGACATAATGACACTACGACTTTATCGTTAAAGATTGCGGAAAACGTAGGCTTTTGAGGTTGGCACGGGTCTAGCTACTAGAGAGGTGGCCTCGCGCCACCTGTTCTTTGATCGCAGACGGTAGACCAGCCTAGTGTGCTGGCGTAGTTTCCCCTAGGGGAAGGTGCGCCCATGTATGCGACCGCCTCTACTGAACGCATTTACGCCAAGTCCCCGAGTCGGTGTTTTACGCTTTTAGACTTGCGGTAGAGCTATATCCTTTAGCCTCGCCGCTTATTAGAAACATGAAAGAAAACAAAACAAACAACGATAGCACCGACTCCACTCCCAAAGCTCCCGAAGCGGACCTCCGCATTGCCTCTTTTGGCAATGGTGAGTATTCCGAATTCATGCGACAAGTATGGAAGGAAAGCCAGCGCATGTTTGGATTCTCTACCGGTCGCGCATTCTACTTCGCTGAAAACCTTTGCAGTGAATTGGGCGAGCTAAAACTGAAACCGCGCAATCTGTCTGACGTGAAGGTCGGCAAGACCGCTAAGAACGGCGGGCTCACGATCAAGCGCGAGGGGAAGACGGACAAGAATGACGTTCAAGAGACACCCGCTCTGGTTCTACATCGTCTGATGTCAGACTTGCAAAAGGCGATTGAAGTCAGCGGCGACCGTGACAACCATGTCGTCTGCGGTTGGACTGATGACAGCAAAATCCTGCCGCTGTTCCCCGCTCTGGAATTCAACGGGCAGATTCGGGATTGGCTGGCTAAGGAGACTCCCGTCTCTACGAGTACCTTGCGGTAGGCGGGCTGGGCACGGGCACGGGTTGGGTCGAAAGGCCTAACCCGTGTCTTTCCGCGTGTTCTGTGTCTTTTCTCTGTAGGTGGTCGTAAAATCTTTATTCAAAGGTGATTTACGGGACTGTGTGCTTTGTTATCCACGATTTTGACCCCCCCCCTTGTGTGATTTGTAATAAAGAAAATAATATAAATATAATAATATATAAATATATATAAATACAGGTTAAATATCTTAAACACTAGTCTCTAAATACAAGGGACTAAGAATCGTGAATCCGCACAGGGAAGGGTCTGAAATGTGTAATAACAAAGGAATCTAAAGTATAAATATAGGCTGAATCTATTAGTTTCAACGTGAAAAAGTAATGGATTCGTTCTGTGTTTAGTAACCCGGTTAGTTGTTAGTAGCCCAGTCTGGTGTGACTAGATGGACTGAGGAAATAAAATAGAAAGCAACTGCCGGACGTTCTGCAGATAAAATCGTTGTGTTCTTTGACAATATAGATCCGTTAGTTGGTGTCCTCTAACTAGTGCGTGACGTTAGATGCTGTTTAAGCGTCTGAGACTGCGTAAGAGTTATGCCTAGCTAATAGTTGGATGAATCTTCGGCGGCGCCCATTAGCGTAGGAATGGCCTAAAGTGTAGTGCTTAAGGCGATAACCTTGCTGGGTTAAATATACAGCAGATAGTCAATCGCTGCCGAAATAAAATAAATGAGTTGTTAGGCTAATCACCTTCCCGACCGCAGGGAGGTCCGCAGTTACGTGTTAACTAGGTAGCCTAGCATAAGAAAGTCCTATGAGAGTAAAGTAAAGCGTGGCTCAAGACTAGGCAAGTTGGATAGTGGCTTAAAGTTGTGCATAGCATTCAGCACAACCTCCACAGACCAACAAAAAGAAACTTATCGCCATGATCGTTGGTGTGTAGAGAATATACATCAAAATAGCGTAAGTGAGTGTAGGTGGTTTGAGTTATGTTAGATAACATACTAAAACTACTATTGGGCACGGAAGTGCATTTGAACGTTCTATGTGACGTAATCATAGCGAGCGAAGGTGCGGTTGAAACGGAACAGATTATACCTAAGTGCGTGCTGGAATATGACGGACATGCGTACAGAGGTAGGTCACCTAATGGATTGATGCAGAGTGCTGTGTTCCATGTCGATCAAGTGGAAGACTTGCTAATTCAACCGCATTCCGGCCAGCTTCCTTGTATCTGCGTGGACCTGCGTAGAGAAAAGAAGTAACGTTATCGTTTCCCTTGTCTTAGAAACAAGGGAGGCATAACTCAGACTATCTACACTTAAGACAAACAGAGAGTGGCTAGGGCTAGTGTTATCCTCGAACGGGGTAGTATTAGCTCTTTTGCTTGCAGTTGAATAAAATAGACTAAGACACTCTCTGTCTTTTACTTTATGAAAACACAAAAACAACTGGAAGAAATAAGATGAAACACACTGTAGAAGGACATCCTCTCATCGGCGCCGGTTACGACTTCCCACAGGAAGGCTGGTACAAACGTACAACTCCAGACAAGAATGGCGTAAATCACCAGACTAACGTTTACCTCCACGGTAAAGCAGAAGACTTAGCTGGTTATGACATAGTTGAAATGGACTATGATTGGTTACTTGGACTATGGGATACACTGGACGATAACGTCTGTATTCCACTGGACGTGCGTATCCTTACAACAAAAGGACTCTACTTCGCAGCTAGGCTATTCCTTTGGCGGCCGGTTATTGAAACAGAATGGTGTTCAGCACGCCAGAAGATATTCACAGCTCGCGTGGAGCATAAGGCATTGATAGTCTTGCCGGATGATGAAAAAGCAATGAACTACGCTATGAGATGCTGCAGAGAGAAGAAAGAAACGATATGAAAGACCTAGGAGATACCCATGACGTAGCCAATGTTATACATTGGCTTGAACAAGAACACGGACTAACCACAGTGGCTCACCGTCGGTTTAATAACAAGCATGTTGCATCGTGTGAGAATGGACACGATATGATGTTCGACGATGCAATCTTCTGCACACTCGAAGACTGTTTTAGATATAACCAACAAAACAAACACGCTTATCTCTGCGAAGATGATGACGGCGAGCAACTTGTTGTTCTTCCTTATGATTTTGTTCTTCACCTCTACTTTGTGAAATGAAAGAACAACTCAAACCTGCAGAACTACACAGGATGGCAGTTACTGAGTTCCTCCACAGGCATCCCTGTGACTCCAACCTGCAACTCTACAGAAACAAGAAACTCTACGCAGAGTTCAAGAAGACAGGCCATGATAAAATAACCTTCATGTACTGTAAATGCTCAGAAGGACTTAAGAAAACACCATTCAAACACGGGAGATATAAGAAATGAACCCTCCTATCTTCGGCGGGTTCATTGCTGCAGTAACGCTAGACATTACCCTCTTCCAACTACGAGATAGTGCTTTCATGACAGAAAGCTTTAGCATGCTCGTAGTAAACTGCAGTAACTGCAGAGAAATAACCTTTAGTCTTAATTAGACTACTCTTTACCATATTCAGAACGTATTAAGAGTTGGCATGATTCTTGCTATACTCATATCACCTGAGTGATTCAAGATTTGATTAAGACACTTACGTCTTAATCATTAGTTAGTAAAACAAAAACGTTAGTATACATAGAAAGTAAAACAACATATGCCAGAAGATCAGAAAGACGCATTCACAGTACAGAAAGACGGTAAAGACTTCGTGATGATCTGGACGGAAGTCCAGAAAGGTTCCAACAAAGGAGAGAAGTTTCCTTCTTTGGATATGGAAGTCCATGACGTTAATGACCTCGTTGCCTTCTTTGGTAACGATCAGACCAAGCTTGTGCTTGGTGCACGTGCACGGCAATCATCCAAGAGTTGGTATGACTCTGTGTTGGAGACGTTCGGAACCTTCACAGACAGTGCCCGTGAAGCATTCGTTCGGTTGGTGCAAGAAGGCAAGTTGGCAAGGATCACTATGTCCGAGCTTAACGACCAGATCCAAGCTAAGTTCGTGGCTAGCCGCGATGCAGCTGTGGCTATGGTGTCGGCTACCGATCCAGCTGAGAAGCTGCGGTTGGGTGAAGAGTTGGCTAAGTTGGTCCAAGAGGCTGACGCTCTTGAAGAGCAGAAGAAGTCCCTCAAGCGTACCCGTAAGAAGAAAACGGATAACGACGAAGACGAAGACGCTAGCGAAGAGTAAAAGCTCTTAGCTAATTTGAGCCGGTTAAGTGTAGCAACCTAACCGGCTCATGTTAGTTAAGACTTTAGGCATTGCGGCGCGGGTAGTTGTTTCCCGTGGTTATGTTTCATCGCCTGTCCTGTAATCGCATAAAAGCAGGACTTTCTATTTCCCATGAACACAGAAGAACAAAAATGTAAAGCATGGCGTAAGCTACACAAAGAATACAAGAAATGGCAAAATGAAATACTCAAATCACAACTGAAGAACAAGAAATGGCAACACTACACAAAGAACAACTAAAACTGAAACTAAGGATAACCTTCAAAGAATGCGAACTACCTATTGCTTACCGAGAGGTCACTATATGTACAAATAACATCGCTAAGGCAGAGGAGATAGTCTGTAATCATGTGTTTAATAACCCGATTAAACACGGAATAATCTCAGGCAATATCCAAAGCGTTACTGTAGACGCTGTTCGTCGTACATATCAGAATATTATTACTCTCTAAACAACCAAGCAACACCAATCACCCGTCGCCCTTGTATAACAATAGCGATGGGAATTTTTCGTAACTATGACTGAAACAAAATACACGGTAAAAGAAATCAGAAAGTGGCTGGAGTGCTGGTTGATAACTGGTAAACCAAAACAAGGTGTGCCTCTGCATAATATTTTGCAGTTGCTTGAATGTGACCAAGATGGAATTGAAGCGTGTAAGAAAAACAAAGAACTGGAATGACTGAAACAAAAGAACACAAAATCGGAGACATCGGCAACCATTACGGCGACCTTAACATTAAGACAGAAGATAAAGAATACTTCTGGTCTATTGATGACTGCTGTGGCCAAAGCTGGGAGAAGATACCTAAGTCTCTCTTCATTGAGTTGGTTAAGTATGAGTTGCCTAGGTTGTCTGTAACTATCAAAAGCTATGATAGAAAGAAAGAAAAGCTAGAGAACTGGCAGATTGTAGACCGCCACAATGCGACAGAAACCCGTGCAGAAATGAAGCAGTTTCTTAGGACTTTAATATGAAACAACAAAAGAACGACAAAGTAATACCTAATGTCCCATTAAGCTGGTTCGTTAGGCTCCTGCTATCCCGGCAGCCCGGGTTAGTTACAGACAAAGACGAAGACCTACATAACCACGCAACTATCTCAGCTGACGTGGCTATGATTCTGGACACCGTTGATCCTAACGAGGAGCAGATTAAAATACTAGCTCCATTGCAAGAGTGTAACGCTACGAAAGGTTATGTTCTTTATAGAAAGTCAGGCTATCTTAAGTCTTTAGAACACTGGAAAGACTTGCAGAGAAAGCAACGAGCAAGAGCTGCAGCTTCTCACGAACGTGATGAGAAGATCCATAAGGTTGTGGAGTTCCTACAGAAGCGTTACCCTGAGTCTTTTGAAGATACAGAGAATGCTTACGACATGGCGAAGACTATCGTTATGCAAAAGAACCAAGCGTTTCTAAAGGCACTTGGTATTGATATTCCTCTGGAGTTGTTAGAAGACAGTGTCACTGTGGATTGTGAGATTGTTGATAAGCAATGGTATGCAGAGGAAGCTAAGCGTAAAGAAATGATGGCCAAGTCTGAGGAGTTCTAAACAATGACTAAGAAAGATTTCAAGAAAGAAA
>Ga0055584_100000272_pt1 | contig 48880 bp, 53 predicted proteins | sample OSDHelmetaG_FD_58716 | JGI IMG/M metagenome (GOLD analysis project Ga0055584, IMG submission 58716) | Pelagic marine sediment microbial communities from the LTER site Helgoland, North Sea, for post-phytoplankton bloom and carbon turnover... | ecosystem: Environmental > Aquatic > Marine >... | reverse complement strand
ATTACCCAACCATTTACATAAAGAACCAAGTGAAATTATAAAATTTCCTTTATTATGCATAACTGGTGGGATTAGAAAATTTGGAATATTGAATGACTTATTATTAGTCATAAACTTGATGGATTCTTTTTTCACCTCAACCTTAACTGGACATTCAGCATTATCTCTCCAATCATCAAATAATTCATCCATTGCAGTTGGTTGAAGTATAGCACCAGATAAAATATGAGCTCCGACCTCTGAGCCCTTTTCAACTATGCAAACAGAATAATCTTTATTATTTTCTATACACATTTTTTTGAATTTAATTGCGGCTGCTAATCCTGAAGGACCGGCCCCAACAATCAAAAGGTCATAATTCATTTTTTCTCTTGTCATAATTTGTTTTAATTTTTTTTTAAATTTATAGTAGAATATATATATTAATGAAAGTTAAAAACATAAAGTCTTTTATTGAGTTTTATCAAAACTTAGGCACCACCACATCAATGACTAATAAAGTTAGAGGTAATAGCACAAATTTATTATACCAAGATTTAGCTGCAAATGAATTAGAAAAAGTTCCCATTTTAAAAAAATATAATAAAAATCAGTCAAAACAAAAAAAACTAGAAGTACTCAAATCAAGCCTAGAAGATATTAATTGTGACTTGAAGGATATTGCAACTAATTTAGTTTTTAGTGATGGTAATATTGATTCTGAGATCATGCTTATTGGAGAAGCACCAGGTGCTGAAGAGGACAGACAAGGTAAACCATTTGTTGGGGAGGCGGGAAGACTCTTAGATAAGATGCTTTCCTTTATAGACTTAAAGAGAGAAAAAAATTTTTATGTTACAAACATCCTATATTGGAGACCACCTGGAAATAGGACTCCGAATAACAAAGAGATTTCTCAATGTTTAGAATCCACTATAGAACATATAAAAATTATAAAACCTAAACTTATAATTCTAGTTGGGGGAATCGCTGCAAAAACTCTACTAAAATCTCAAGAAGGTATCACAAAACTTCGTGAAATTAGTCATTATTATTGTTATGATAAGACTAAAATATATACTAAAGCAATTTTTCATCCTGAATATTTATTAAGAAACCCTATTGAAAAAAAAAGAATGTGGGATGATCTTTTAGAAATTGACAACATAATATCAAAAAACAAGATAAGGAGATGAAATGTCCCAAATAAGTTTAGGAATTGTTGTAATTGTTGTATCGGATAGTAGAAATAAGCAGACCGATAAATCAGGAAAGGTACTTGAAGAAAGGATTAAAAAATCTGGTCATAAGTTAATACAAAAAATTTTTCTTAAAGATAATGTTGAGGATATTAAAAGTAAACTATTAGAACTTATTAACTCTGACAATCATAATGTAGTTATTTTATCAGGTGGAACAGGATTGACGGGTAGAGACTCTACACCTGAGGCCGTGAAGGCTGTAATTAAAAAAGAAATACCTGGATTTGGAGAAATATTTAGAATGATTAGCTACAATAAGATTGCAACCTCCTCTCTTCAATCCAGAGCAATAGCTGGATTAACTGATGATAAATTTATATTTGCCCTACCGGGTTCTCCAGGCGCATGCATAGATGCTTGGGATAATATTCTAGTCCATCAACTGAATTCTAACACCAAGCCTTGTAACCTGGTTGAATTAATACCTAGATTGAAAGAAAGTTAATTTAGTTTAAATTAAAATTTTGTGTTTGCCGACTTCAACCATAAGTCAATTTCGTTATCTGTTTTCATACAACATGATGTTACTGGAAATTTATTTTTTTGTAATTTAGTTAACCTGTCATCTTCTTGGCTTGGTTGAACAAACATAACACAATTTATCTCGTGTACAACACCATTGTCAGCAGATGTATTTTCATTTACAACCACCATATCCTTTACATATAGACTTTCTCTTTTATAAAGTTGAATCGATTTGTTAGTAACAGTAATTTCTTCTGTAATTTTGGAGCTTAAATCATCACTAGATTTTTGTCCTATCAAAATATGGTCCAGTACCAACATTTTTCTTAAAGAAGTATCTGATAAAATTTTATCGTAAACTTTTTTAGGCAAAGTATCGAAAGCCTTGTTGTTAGGGACAAAAATTGTCCAATTCCATGGAAATTTTTGTTGTAAAGTAGCTTCAAGTTCTGTGTTATTGATATACGAGTAGAAAATTGACAAATTCGGATTTTCTCTAATAATTTCTACAATACCCTTAGCTTTTAAATTAAAATGAATAATAAAAAAACAAAACAAAGAAAAAATTTTTAAATACAACTTGTCTCCTTTCAATTTGTAACACAAAACTTACCCACAAAAAAATATTTCGATATGCTTTTTTATAAATACGTTAATTGTTATATTACTTATAACAATAAATTTATCACCTTGGTAGTAACAAATAAAAATGACTATTTTTCTGACCTTGATAACTCAATTATAGGTATCGATGAGGTAGGAAGAGGTGCGTTATGCGGGCCAGTTGTTTCTTGTGCACTGGTGCTTCATAAGAATATTTCTCAAGAGAAACTATTTAACGCAATTACAGACTCAAAAAAGTTGTCGGAAAAAAAAAGAGCTGAGATCTCAATGATGATAAAGAGACATTCCAAATTTAATATTGGAATAAGTAACAACATGGAAGTTGATAAATATAATGTACTTAATGCTACAATTTTTTCCATGAAAAGAGCATATAGTAAATTCAAAAACACTGAATTAAAAATAAAAATTGATGGGTTAAAAACTTTTGAATTAAATGAAAGAACTACTTTTCATATCAAAGGAGATCAAAAATCTATAACTATTGCTGCAGCATCTATCGTAGCTAAAGTATATAGAGATAATTTAATGATAAAACTTTCAAGTGCTTACCCTCAATATGGCTGGCTAAGAAACAAAGGCTATGGAACAAAAGAACATATTAATTCTATTCACCAATTTGGAATATCCAGATACCATAGAAAGAGTTTTCTAAAAAATCTAAACCTGTGATAAAGGTAATATTATGTTAACTTCCAATCCTCCAAGTTCTGATGATTTTGTTAACCAGACCTTCCCTTTGGATGTCTCAACAATATCTTTAACTATATTCAGTCCTAAACCAGTACCTGGTGTCTGTTCATCTAGCCTAAATCCTCTAGCAAAAACCTTTTTCATCTTATCTTGGGGTAACCCTGGACCATCATCAGAAAATATCATTTGTATATTATTTTCATCAGATTCTTTAATTTTAAATACAACCCTCTCACTTGCCCACTTACAACTATTTTCAATTATATTACCTATCACCTCTTCCATATCTTCGAAACTACTTAAAACAAATAAATTTTCTATACTAGAGGATATTTTTATATCTTTAGAAGGATAAAGTTTTAAAAAAATTCCAACCATCTTATTAGATAATTTAACAATATTTATTTTTTCTTTAGCAACCTTTCCTACTGAATCTAAATGAGCTTTTTTTAAGTATCTATCAATTTGTCTTTTCATTAGTTGAATTTGGTTAGCCAGAACCTTATCCTCACTATTTATTTCATTAGAAACTACTGCAAGAGGAGTTTTAAGGACATGCGCAAGATTTCCTACATGAGTTTTTGCTCGCTCTATAATTTTTTCATTGTGCTCTAGTAGGTTATTTATCTCAGTAGCAAGTGGCTGAACCTCCAATGGGTATGGGTCTTGAAGGTTCTTTTCATCTCCGTTTCTAATTTTAAAAAGAGCTGTCTTAATTTTATTTAAAGGTAATAAGCCAAAGTTGACCTGTAAAAAAACTGCAAACATCAGACCTACTCCTAAAGCGATTAAAATTGTCAGTAAAGTATTATCAAATTTCTTTATATTTGCCTGATATTCTTTTGTGTCTCCTGATACGGTAAATGTTACTGGATTTTTATATCCTGGAAAGGATATTTCTCTTTGTATAATATGTAATTCTTTCTTTTCAATTTTTTTTAATTGTTTATCATTTTCTTGTACTTGAGATATAAATTGTGATCTTCCACCGATAAGTCTTTTATCAATTGTAAAAACTTGGTCCCACATACTTCTTGATCTAGCCAATGTTTTCGCACCATCATTTATTTGCCAATACCAACCAGAGTAGGGTTGAAAATATCTAGGGTCGCCAATAGTACTAACAACAGTTATTCCATCAGAGGAGTCAAGACGACTTGCACCTATCAGTGTCTCTAAAGATAAATTAAGTCTATCATCAAACGCTTTAAGATTGGAGTTTTGATTTAAATCGGAGAGAAGAAGACTTGCCGAAATCAAAGTTAACATGATCCAGACAGTTGCACTTAAAAAAAGTCTTACAGCTAATGAATTCATTTTATTCTTGGTCTAAGGATAAACGATAACCATGACCCCTTTCAGTTTTGATTAAATTCATACCCATTTTTTTTCGCAATCTGCCGATAAAAACTTCTATTGTATTAGAATCTCTATCAAAATCTTGATCATAAATATGTTCAACTAATTCAGTTCTTGATATCACTTTGTCTTGGTGATGTAAAAAGTATTCAATTATCTTATATTCGTGTGAAGTTAATTTAAGTTTAGTTCCATTTAAAAAAACTTTATTTGACTTTGTATCAATCTTTAAAGGTCCGCATTCTATATCTGATGTAGCGTGTCCCGCTGATCTTCTTATCAAAGCTCTAAGTCTTGCTAATAGCTCTTCCATTTGAAAAGGTTTGGTTACGTAGTCATCTGCTCCAGCGTCAAAACCTGATACTTTATCACTCCACTGATTCCTCGCCGTCAAAATTAGTACAGGGAAATTTTTTTTCTCTTTTCTCCATCTCTCTAGAACAGTGATACCGTCAACTTTTGGGAGTCCAAGGTCAAGAATTACAGCATCATAGGGCTCTGTATCTCCAAGAAAATGACCCTCTTCACCATCAACTGCAAAGTCAACAGAATAACCACTGTCTTCTAATGAAGTCTTAATTTGTTTATTTAAATTTGGATCATCTTCTATAACTAAAATCCTCAATTATCTTCTCCCGAGATGACGGATAGGACAGTAGAGGTTCCTGCGTCAACCCTTATTTGTTTAACATTGTTATTATTATCAATTATCATAATATCGTAAACCCAACCAAACAAACCTTTTTCATTATCCTTTAAATTAATAGATATTACTCTTCCATAAAAATTTTTAGTAATATTTTTCAGTATCTCGTCTAACGGAAGTATTTCCCCTTCATTCACAGCCTTAATTGCTTTTTCGTGATCATTGATAGTTTCAGAGCAAAGATTCGTTTGAACAAACAGTATAAGAAAGGACAAAAAGAAAAATATTTTTGAAAAGTTTAGCAAAAAACCTCCCCTTGGATTTTCTTCATCAATACAGAAGATGGCTTGTTTACAATATCTTTTTTCAAAACCCATTCAAAATTCGCAAACCTTTTTTTTCTATTTAACTTTATCTCAATTATAAATAGTTTCAAATGGAAATGACTAAAGGTGTGTTTTATAAACTTACTGAAAACATAATTATGGGTTATGGAGTTTAATTTTTGCCAGTTCTCTGCAATTTCTTTTAATAAAGATTCTTCTTTTAGTTCATTATTTAGCTCAACAAAACTTGTCATTGGAAAACAATATAAATTTTCAAGAATTCTATCTCCAGACCTTTGTAACAAAACATAGTCTTTAAATTTAATGCAATAAGTAATACCAAGCTTTTTTTTTACTAATCTTTTCTTTATCTTTAACTCAGTATTTCCAGTATATTTACATTCTATTCTTACAGGGCATGCTATACAATCTGGTGTCTTATTTTTACATACTAAGTTAGCCATATCCATTAAAGCCTGGCAATAAAACCGATTATTTGTAAATGGTGTAAGCTCTGTTGCAATATTTTTTATGTTTTTTTCTATATTAGGCTTGTTTTTATCCAGGTTGAAGGCTCTCGTAATTATTTTTTTTACGTTACTATCAATTACAGTACAATTTTGATCAACAAGTATTGCACAAATTGCACTAGAAACATAATCTCCGATACCAGGAAGTTTTTTTAGATCTTCTAAATTAACTTCCATCTTTTCATTTTTTATAATCTCTTTTGCTAGATAGAGGTTTTTAGCCCTCTGATAATAGCCCATACCCTGCCAAATAAGGAGGATTTCATCCAATGATGCATCAAAAAATGTCTGAAGGTTGGGCCATTTTTCTAGAAATTTATTGTAATAAGGTATTACAGTTTTGACTGTAGTTTGTTGAAGCATTACCTCTGATATCCAAATGTTGTAAAAATTTTGATTTTTTTTTTGTCTCCATGGAAGATTTCTCTTATTTTTTGCGTACCATTGTAAGATTTTTTTTTGCCAGACCGTCTTGAATTCCTTTTTTATATGGTAATATTCCATGATGCGAAGAAAGAATTATAACTCATCTCTATCTAAAATTTCAACTCTTCTTCCAAAGGTACTTAAAAAGTTTAAAAAGCCCAATAAAAATAGTTCAAAATTGCTTGAGCTTAAGATGAAGTGGGCAGATATAATTGGGGATAAAATTTCTGAGGATATTTTCGCTGATTCAATTAAAAAATTGAATAACAAAAATGTCTTGATAATTATCTCGAAAAAACCGAATTTATTAGAAATATCCTACTCATCCGAAATGATTAGAGAAAAAATTAATAAACATTTTAATGAATGCTTTATAGATAATATAAAGTTTAAAAGATCGTTACATTGTTAATTTTTTATGGTAAAAAAATGTAATGATAAACAGTTTTAAATACGCATTAGTTTCATTAGTCTTTTCAATTATTTTTTTATCAAATAATACCAACGCAAGAATTGTTGATACCATCGAAGCACTTGAAAATAAGTCAATTGGTGAAAAGAAAGCTCCCATAAAAATGATGGAATTTGCATCTTTAACTTGTGGTAGCTGTGCTAAATTTCACAATGAGGTGTTCCCGTTAATAAAAGAAAAATACATAGATACTGGAAAAATATTCTTCACTTATAATGATTTTCCACTCGATAAGTATGCTCTCAAAGCATCTGTGATTGCTAGATGTTCTGGGAATAAAAAATTCTTTAGTTTTCTTAAGGTTTTATACAGCAAACAAAAAGACTGGACTAGAACACAAGATCCTTTTAAGTCATTACTTAAAATTGCCAAACTAGGAGGCTTGAAAAATGACGAAATAAAAGTTTGTGTTGGAAATAAATCTATTGAAGATGGTCTTTTAAAGCAAAGATTAAAATCAACTAAAACTTATGATATTAATGCAACTCCAACTATTTATCTAAATGCAAAAAAATATGATGGTGATTTAACATATGAAGCTCTAAAACTAAAAATTGAATCATTATTGAAATAAAATAAATTGTTTACCGTTAAAAAATTAAAAATATCAGGATTTAAATCTTTTGCACATTCAACAGAAATTCTGATCGAAGATGGGGTCACTGGCATAATTGGTCCAAACGGATGTGGGAAATCAAATATTTTTGAAGCTATTAGATGGGTTATGGGAGAATCTTCATCTAAAAGTCTTAGGTCTAGTTCTCAAGATGAGATTATTTTTAATGGAACTCAAAGTATACCTGCAAAAAATTTTGCTGAAGTTAGTCTAGAATTAAACGATTTTGACGGTGACATTCCAAATCTTACTACTAATGATGAAAAAAAAGTTATAATATCCAGGATTCTCGAGAGAGGTGTTGGTTCTTTTTTTAAGATTAATGATAAAGATGCAAGAGCTAAAGATGTCAGTATTATGTTCTACGACTCAGGAAGTGGAGCGAGATCAAGTTCTATCATTAGTCAAGGAAATATTGATCAAATAATAAACTTTAAACCCATAGATAGAAAAATAATCCTAGAGGATGCTGCTGGCACGTCAGGATTACAAGCAAGACGTCATGAATCTGAACTTAAGCTTCAGTCAACTGAGGGCAATTTAGAGAAAATTGATTTGAATCTAAATAATTTGCACGAAAATCAAAAAAACTTATCTAGACAAGCAAGGCAGGCTGAAAGATATGAACAAATGTCAAAAGATATTAAAGATTTCCAATCTAAAATTCTAGTCTTAGATTGGAAAAAAATTGAGTTAAGTTTAAATAAAGATGAAGAACAAAAAAAAAAACTGTCTAACGAAGTTGGCTTTATTCTTTCCAGTATTCAAGAAGTAAATGATAAAAATGATTTAAGTAAAGAAAATTTAATTAAGTTACAGACGGAGAAAGAAGTTTTAAACCAAACTCTTTTCAAACTTGAAAAAGAAATCAGTGAGCAAAAGAATAAAATTGAAAATATTAAAAATAAAAAAAAAGAAATTCAAAGATTTCTTGAAACTGTTCAAAAAGACAAAAATAATGAAAAAAATAACCTGACTGAAATTATTAAAAGTATTACGCAAACAAAGATTGAAATTACAAACTTAAATTCAAGAAATTTAGAAAAAGAGAAACTAAATGAATTGTTAAAAAATGAAAAAAAAATTAAAGACCAAATAAAACAACTTGAAACATTGTATGTAAATGAAATTCAGTTAACACTTGGAGAAGAGTTTAGATCTGACAGCCTAAAAGAGAATAAAGAAAATTTAGAAAAAAATATAAAAAATTTAGTTAGTGAAATTAATTTACTTAACACCAAGAATAAGGATGATCAACTAGTTCTTTCAAATTTAAATAAAGATCTAAATAAATCAAAAGAATCTAATAATCGTATTCACTCAGAACTTAATGAAAAAAAGAAGGATCTTGGAAAAATGGAAGAAGAGAAAATAAGACTTAATAAGGATATTAAGTCTTATTTAGAAAAAATTGAAATTCTCTCCTTACAGCAAACAGAAATACAAACTGAGATAAAAACCTTAGCAGAAATTGCAGGGGATAACTTACTATCAGATAAATCAGTAGTGAATTTACTTAAAATTCAAAAAGGTTATGAAAATGCTGTTTACGCTGCTTTAATGCTTGAGCTTGACGCAACCTTAACAAACTCAAAGAAGCGTTGGGTCAAAGCTTTAGCAAATAATCTCTCTAAGCTTGAAAATCCCTTATCTGATTATGTTGAAAGTCCCAATGAACTACTTCCAATATTGTCACAAATTAGATTTATAGATGATGATAGTAATGCAATTGATTTACAAAAAAAACTTTCGGTTGGACAAATACTTGTAAATAAGCAGGGTTCTATATGGAGATGGGACGGATTTATATCAGAAGATAATCTACAGAAAAAAAAGATAATCGATTCTCATTTACGTATAACTGAATTACGTGAGAGAGAGAAAATAATAAAAAAACAACTATCCGATCTTGAGCAATTAAAAACAATGAAAATCAATGAAGAAGATCATAAGGCAAAAAAACTATTAACAGTTAATTCTTTAATTGAAGATCTATATAAACAAAGTGATCACTTGACACCTCAAATATCAAAACTTAATGAAAAGGTATCTATCATTAATTTTAATATTGAGAATACTAATAGTAAAATATCTCAACTTAAAAGTAGCCTCACAGAATCAAATAAAAAATTAGAGGAAATAAAAGTTTCTGAAACCACTTCGTTTAAGAATAGTAAAAATAGTAAGGATAATGTTCAAAATAAAATATCAGAGCTAGATAACAATCTTGAAACCACAAGAAATGAGATCAACCTATTAAAACAAAAAATTATGAGAGAAGAACTAAATAAGACTTACTATCAAAATGATTTGATAAAGAGTAATAAAATGTTCGAAGAAACTTCAAAAAAAATTGTCATGCTTGAAAAAAGAGAGAGGTTTTATAACGAAGAAAATGCAAAACTTGAAGATCTGCCAACAAATTTACTAGAGAGCATTGATGATCTTCAAGGTGAGATAAATAATGTTTCAAGTAAAATAAAAATTAACTCAGAGAATCAAGACTCAATATCTCAAAAAATCTCAACTGACGAAAAGAATCTAGTCAGACTAAACAGAGATAGAGAAGCAAAACAAAATGAAATAATTGTTATGCAAACAAACCTCAACAATAACAAATCTAAGGAGAAGGATTTTAGACAGTTAATTTTTCAAAAAACATCACAACAACCAGAAAGTTTAGAGGAATCATTTGAAGAAGAAATAAATATAGACAATCATATAAACTTCACTAACAAATTAGAGAGATTAATAGGTCAAAGAGAACAAATGGGACCAGTTAATCTTAGAGCTAAATTAGAAGAACAAGAAATTAAAAACATAATAGATGAACTAGAATTAGAAAAGAACGATCTCGTTCAAGCTATTGATAAGTTAAGATTTGCAATATCTAAGATTAATAATGAGGGGAAGAAAAGATTAATTGAAGCATTTGAAAAAGTTGATATAAATTTTCGTGATTTATTTAAAAAGCTTTTCAATGGTGGTGAAGCAAAATTAGAATTAATTAAATCTGAGGATCCTCTGCAGACCGGGATAGAAATTTACGCTAGACCTCCAGGAAAAAAATTATCGTCTCTTTCTTTATTATCTGGAGGTGAAAAAACCTTAACAGCTATCTCACTAATATTTTCTATATTCTTAATCAATCCATCTCCTATTTGTATTTTAGATGAAGTTGATGCTGCACTCGACGAAATTAACGTTCAAAAGTTTTGTAAACTTTTGGAAGAACTAAAAAATAATACTAAAACAAAATTTTTAATAATTACCCATAATAAAATTACAATGTCTTCACTTGATAGGGTTTATGGAGTTACAATGGCTCAAAAAGGAATTTCTGATGTTGTTTCTGTTGATTTCAAACAAATAGATCTAAAAAAAGCTGTATGAAAAAACAAAAAATATCAGAAAAATTAGTTTTAAAAGATAAAAAGAATACTCAAAAAAAAGTATCTGGATATGGAATAGGCATGAAAATATCCTTGGACTTATTCTCCTCAATATTAGTGGGTATACTGATTGGCCTTGGGATGGATAATTTTTTTTCAACAAAACCTATATTTTTATTAATATTTTTGGTATTAGGAATAATTACTGGTTTTTATAATTTATACAAATCAGTTCAAAATTTAAATAAAATTAATTAGAGGTTAAATTGGCAAGTCCATTATCACAATTTGAAGTAAAGACAATAATACCAATAGAAGCTTTTGGATATGACATTTCCTTTACAAATTCTGCTCTAGCTATGATGATGACTCTGGTGTTGGTAATTCTTTTCATGTATATATGTTCTAGGGACCTTTCTGTTATACCTTCACGGAGTCAGACTGTTCTAGAATCTACTTATGAATTCATAGCAGGGATGATTGGTGACAATATTGGGCAAGAGGGTATGAAATATTTTTCTTTTATTTTTACACTTTTCTTATTTATTCTGATTGGAAATCTTTTAGGTATGTTTCCATACAGTTTTACATGGACTAGTCATATTATAGTAACTTTTGCGATTGCCTTTTTTATTTTTATTGGGGTGACAATGATAGCGATATATAAACATGGGTTGTTAAAGTTTATGGGTTTTTTCGCACCCTCTGGTGTTCCCAAACCAATGCTTATACTTTTAGTTCCTATTGAAATCATCTCTTACCTTTCTAGACCCATAAGTTTGTCAGTAAGACTTTTTGCTAATATGATGGCCGGCCACACACTTCTAAAAGTGATAGGAGGTTTTGTATTTGTTCTTGGAGCAAATACATTTATAATAGGCGGTATATTACCATTAGCTTTTTTAGTTGCATTGACAGGTTTAGAAATCGTAATAGCATTTTTACAAGCTTATGTATTTGCAATATTAACTTGTTTATACATTAATGATGCAATACATTTACATTAATTTTAACTTAAGGAGTACATTAATATGGATATAGAATCTGCAAAACTTTTAGGAGCTGGTATCGCTGTACTAGGTGTAATTGGTTCTGGTATTGGTATAGGATCAATCTTTGCCGCATTTATTTCAGCTGTGGGTAGAAATCCTGAGGCAAGAGAACATGTTTTTACTATGACAATGCTAGGTTTCGCGTTAGTTGAAGCATTAGCTTTGTTCGCCTTAATCATTGCTTTACTTTTACTATTTGTTTTCTAAAAATATGGTTGCAAAGATAATAATATCTTTAATTTTCTGTTTTTTCTCATTTAAAGTTTTTGCAGCTGAAGAAAGTGGGGGTATGCCGCAACTTAACCCTGAAACCTTCAGCTCTCAAATCTTTTGGTTGGGAATCTTCTTTGTTTTGATGTTTATTATTAATCATTATTTTTTTTTACCGAAACTTGAGAAAGTGAGGTCATTAAGAAAAAAAACTATAGACGAATATACTTTCGAAGCTAGGGAGATTAACGATTCAATTGCAAAAGTTGTTGAGAAAATAGAAACTGAGCTAAAAATAGCCAAAGAGGAATACAATTCACATATTAAGAAAGTTTATGAAGATAATAGAAAAATTTATGAAAATACTCTTAAGGATTTAAATGAAAAAATTGAAAGGAAAAAATTAAATCATATAAAATCCTTATCTAAAAATGAAATATTGATTAAAAATAATTTCCCAAAAATCTGTGTTGATCTCTCAAATAAGTTGTACGAAAATATAATGAAAGAGAAAAGTCTATCAAATATTGAGGAATTTAAAAAGTTTGATAAGGATAAATAATGGATTTTAGTATACTAAATGATTCAACATTATGGGTAGGTATATCTTTCATACTGTTCATACTTATGGTTATGAAACCACTAACTTCAACTTTTTCTCAAAATATTGACGCTCAAATCAGTTCCTTAAAAAAAGAAATAGATGAGGCTAAAAAGCTTAAGATAGAGGCTGAGAGTCTGTTAAATGAACATAAAATAAAAGAAAAGAGAAATACACAGTATATTGACGAATTAAAGAAGCAAAAAAAAGAAGAAGCAAAAGAGATTGAAGAAAGAATAAAAAAAGAGATAGAGATGGCTATTAATAGAAAAGAGGAAAATTATGAGCTCATAATCAAACAAATGGAATCTAATCTCAAAGAAAAATTACAAAATGAAATTATGGCTAAGACACTTAAATTTACTCAAGCAAGAATTGAAAAAAATATTTCCGAGAAACATAATGATGATTTTATTGATGAGTCTTTAAATAAGCTTCCAAAACAAATATATTAGAATTTGTATGGCAGTACATACAGTTTTATCGTCTACCGATATAAAGAAAATACTAAATAACTATGAAATAGGTGGACTCAAAAAGTATTCAGGAATCAAAGAAGGTATTGAGAATACAAACTACCTTGTAGATACAACAAAAAATAAATTCATACTAACTATATACGAAGAAAGAACAAGAGATGACCTCCTTCCTTTTTATATGGGTGTGATGTATAATTCTTGTACAAATGGAATAAAATGTCCAACACCGATAAAAGATAAAAATGGTCAATTAATAAATATTTTTAAAAAAAAAAGCTATGGATTTTTTAAATTCATAAATGGAAAGTCAAAAAAAGTCTGGTCTAAAAATAACTGTTTTGAAGTAGGGAAAGAGCTAGCAAAATTTCACCTCATTAATAAAAATATTATAACTTCAAATAAAAATAACTTTAGCTTAGATTTTTGGAATATATCATTTAATAAATATAAAGACTTTATGAACAAGGAGCTGTCCGGTTCTTTTGAAATAGTAAACGAAGAGTTAAAATTTTTAAACAAAAATTGGCCCCTTAATTTACCCGAAGGTATTATTCATGCAGATTTATTTCCAGATAATGTGTTATTTAGTAAATCTCAAAAAGTATCTGGAATGATTGATTTTTACTTTGCTTGCAAGGATTTCTTTTCTTACGATATAGCTATACTGATAAATGCGTGGTGTTTTCCAAAAAACAGCTTTAATAAAATATTTATGAATAATATATTGAAAGGTTATGAATCCGTTAGAAAACTCCAAATAGTTGAAAAGAAAAAGATGAATATTCTTTTAAGAGGCGCTTCTTTAAGATTTTTACTAACAAGGATTATAGATGCACAAAAAGAATCTGAAAATAAAATTTTAGAAATCAAAAACCCTGAGGATTTTCTTATAAGATTAATCTTTCATAAAAATATCAATAATGAAGATTACAACATTTGACAACGCAAATTATATTATTTACACAGATGGCTCATGCCTGGGTAACCCTGGAAGGGGGGGCTGGGCAGCAATAATAATTGAACCCTCTGGGGAAAGAAAGATCACTGGAAGCGAAAAAGTTACCACGAATAATAGAATGGAATTAATGGCAGTTATAAAGGCCCTAAAAGAAATCGAAGTTAATAGTCAAATAATACTTTTTAGTGATAGTAAATATGTAATAGATGGAATCACAAAGTGGGTTAAAAATTGGAAAATAAATGACTGGCAGACAACTAGTAAAAAAAAAATTAAAAATTTAGATTTATGGAAGGATCTTGACAAACAAGCATCTAAGTTCAAAATTACTTGGAATTGGGTAAAAGGACATAGCACAAATGAATACAACAACAAAGTTGATAGACTTGCACGGAATGAAGCTGAAAAGATTACTTAAAGAAATTTTAGGACATTCTCTGCTTTACTCTTGTCGAGTCCTCCACCCTCTTCATCAAAAATTAAATTCACCAAGCCATTATCAATAACCATTGAAAACCTAGATAACCGTTTTCCTAAGCCAATCGACGTTAAATCAATTATAGCATCAATATCATTTAAAAAATCACCATAGCTATCGGCAATAAAACCTATATCATCCTCATTGAAACTCTTTGCCCATTCTTGCATAACAAAAGGATCATTCACTGACACAAAATAAATCTTATCGATTCCCTTTGATATAATTTCATTCTTAAGCTTGATATAACCAGGTAAATGTTGTTCTGAACATGTTGGGGTAAAAGCACCCGGAACAGACACAAGTAGTATTTTTTTGTTATTAAATAGTTCAGTTGATTTAACTGAAGTTGGTCCTTTATCACTCATCATAAAAAAATTGATTTGTGGAAAGCAGTCACCTACTTTAATTTTCATTTATAACCTTCCTTAACTCTTTTATAAGAATATCTTGTGAAAGTATTTCTGGCAACAGAATTCCTTCATTAAATTTTCTACTATATATTATATTAACTGGAATTCCATATCTTCCAAATTTTGAGATAAATTCTAAAATTTCAAGGTCCTTTTTTGTCCAATCAGCTTGTATGAGTTTAATTTCATTCTCTACAAATAGCTGGTTTATTTTTTTGCTATTTATTGTCGTAATTTTATTTAATTGACAAGTAATACACCAATCAGCAGTAACATCCACAAAAACTATGTGATTTTTTTCTATATAATCATATATATTCGAATCATCTAATTTTTCCCAGTTCAAGCTTTCTTTGTCTGTATTTAAATAAGTAATGAAAGACGTAGACAAAATTATACTTAAACTTATAAGGACTAACTGCTTTTTGAATTTTCCTTTTATAGCAGAAAATATCAGAATTGCACTTAAAAGTATAAAGATAAAGATTAGGTTTAATTTTAAAAGATTAAGTAACCATCCAGTAGATAAAAGCAATAAAAAACCAAGAAAAAACCTAAATTTTATCATCCATTTACCAGGTTTAGGAATAATATTAATTATACCGGGAAACAAAATACATAGCAGATACGGCATAGCAAAGCCTATCGATATCGCAAAAAATATACTTATGATTGTTATAGGAGAACCCAGCATAGAAAATCCTATAGCAGTTCCGAGAAATGGAGCGCTACATGGAGTAGCTAAAAGTGTAGAAAAAACTCCACCCAAGAATTCTCCATATTTCTGATTATTAGTAATTAAGTCATTAAACTTATTATTTAGTGAACGAGGTAAGAATAACTCAAAGTATCCCAATAGGTTTAAAGTAAATAAGAATATAATAACTGTAATAAAAATTAAAAATGCTTTATTCTGAAAATGAAATCCCCATCCCACTTGATTTCCAAGAGACTTTAAGAAAATAACTAATAATCCCAAAAATAAAAAAGAAAAAATTATTCCTAGGATAATATTCAATGAAGATAGCCTAATCTTCTTGTTATTTTGTTGAATCATTGATGAAAAAGAAAGTAATTTTATTGAAATTATAGGAAGAACACAGGGCATAAAATTTAGAATTAGCCCCCCAACAAATGCAATAAAATAAAAATATATAAGACTAAACTCTGGTTTTAAATTATTTTTGATAAATTGAATTTCATTAAATGAAGATCCATTATCAAAAGCTATCTGTATCGGTTTGATCAAATCTTCAAATGGTATATCTGAAATAATCTCAATACTATTTTTTGATTTATCAAGAATATTAATAGTAAGGGGAGACTCTTCCGAGTAAACAAACATACTTTCAAGTTGAAATTCTTTATCTGATCTTAAAGATGCTCTTATTTTATTTGATCCCAATGATTTCACATTATATATTTCATACTTTTTTAGAATAACCTTTGGGACTCTATTATATGCACTTTCAAATTCCTCAGATGTTTTTATATTTTGCTTGTTAATATTAATCTGTTTTTTTTCTGAAATTGGAATGCAAATCTCTTTACAAACTAAATAGTTTAATGTAATGGTTTGCTTGATTTTCTCTTGATCATCTTTAAAGTTTATACGTACTGGAAAATTAACTATGTTTTGATATCCAATTGTAAGTATCCCATTATCCAATGAGCTTGTGGGATATGGGAATAAAATCTCATAATCATTCGGCTCTAAATCTTCCCAATCAATTTGGATTGGCAAGCCAGCATCTCCGGGATTCTTCCAGTATGTCTTCCATCCTTTTTCTAAAACTATTCTAATATTAAAATAGTAATCATTATTAACTTTATAAACACTGTTATTGGGTGATATTTCTGATACAGCTTTATGATTACTTAAATTCTGATTACTATACAACAATTTAAAGTTGATAAAAAAACATATTATAAAGATTAAGTATCTCATTTGATTTCTTGTAATTGAATATTAATAAATAATCTGTAATAATTTAATAATGAAAAAGTTTTTTTTAAAGGGTAATATTTTGTGTGCACTTCCACAACTAAAAGATATTTTCTTTTCTAAAAGTTTAATTTACCTAACTCATCATAGTAAAGAGGGGGCCATTGGTATTATATTAAATTATAAAATTATGAATATAAAAGGAGTTGATTTATTTAATAAATTAAACATAAAAAGCAATGGCAGTAATAGTGATATTTCATTTCCTTTTCATATAGGAGGGCCATTGAATCAAAATAACGGATTTATCTTACACTCCAATGATTACAAAAATAAATCTACAATTAAAGTATCTAGGAATATTTGTTTGTCAGTATCAACAGATATCTTAATTGATATTGCTCAGGGAAAGGGTCCAAAGAATTTTTTTATATCTCTTGGTTACGCTGGGTGGGGACCAGGACAACTAGAAGATGAAATTAAAAAAAACAGCTGGATAAATTTAAAAGAACAAATGGATTTATTGTTTGACAAAGATACAGAAGAAAAATGGAACAACGCAATCAAACGAACGGGAATAGATTTTTCAAAATTCCTAAACTTGTCTGGAACTGCATGATTTATTCTTAACATATTCCATCAATTCTTGTAAATTATTTTTAAGCAGGTCAAATCTTTCCTTTTTTTTCATAATAGATGATATTCTAGGTGGTAATAATACTTGATCATCAATAACTTTTCTCACAGTATCAATAAATTTACTATAATGAGCAGTTGCTAGATATATTCTTTTCTCACTATTATCAAGAACAGCTTGACCAATTGAATAACCTACAGCAGTATGCGGATCAAGAATTATTCTATATTTCTTAAATATTTTTTCTATTGATATAAGTGTTTCCTTATCACTCAAACGACCATAACTAAATGAAACCCTCATGAGATCAAGTAATTTACTATCCAAAGAGAAATGTCCTCTTACTCCTAAATCTCTATATAGTTTTTTTATAAGTCCTGAACTTTTCGAGTAATCATAGAGTAATCTCTCAAAATTACTTGATACTTGGATATCCATACTTGGACTAATTGTTTTGATTGTTTCTTTACGTTCCATTATACCAGTTTCAAAAAAACGTGTTAATATGTCGTTTTTATTTGAACTGACTACTAGTTTATTAATTGGAAGGCCCATTTTTTTACTGATATACCCTGCGTAAACATTACCAAAGTTTCCAGTTGGAACGACATAACTTATTCTCTCAAGATTTTTTTCAACTTTAAAGTAACTCCAAAAATAATATACAAGTTGTCCCATAATTCTAACCCAATTGATAGAGTTGACAGCTGCAAGGTTTATTTTTTTTTCCTTAAAATTAAAAAAATCTTTTACTAGCTTCTGACAGTCATCAAAGTCACCTTTGATTGCTACACAAAAAACATTTTTATTCTTAAATGTTGTCATTTGTCTTCTCTGGATTTCACTTACCTTTCCGTAAGGAAAAAGAATAAAAGTTTTTATTTTTTTAGATTTTGAACAACCATAAATTGCAGCAGAGCCGGTATCACCGGAAGTTGCTCCTAAAATAGTAAGTTCAATTTTTTTTTTTTTTAAAATATAATCGTAAATATTCCCAAGTAATTGAAGTGCAAAATCTTTAAAAGCTAGTGTAGGACCATGATATAAATTAAGAATGTTTTCAGATTGAGATAATTTATCAATATTAATAATATTTTCGCTAAATTTATTATCATATGTTTCGTAACAAATTTTCTTATAATCTTTATGAGGAATATCAGATTCAGATATAAAACTCTTTGTCACTTCATAGCAAAGATCTGAATAATTCATATGACTTAAGTTTTTAAGATCTTTAAATGAAAATTTTGGGAAAGACTTTGGAACATATAAACCGCCATCTTTTGCTAAACCATTTAATAATACTGAGGTAAAGCTAACGTCATCTTCCCCACCTCTTGTTGATAGATATTTCATTATTTTTTTATTATCTTTAAATTAGAAAATAAAAAAACTCCTATCAATCCAAAACTTAAAAACATCCAAGTTAAAGCGTATTGAAGATGATTATTTCTTAGATAAATTCGAGTTTGATTGCCAATTGGATAACCACCAAGACCATCATTTACGGCCTCTAAATAAATTTCATTAACAAATGGTATTTGTAAATATTCGCTCATAAGACTTGGTTCTACAAAAAACCAAGTATTTTTAATTGTATCGTTATCTGGTTGAAAATAACCTTTTCTCCCTGGCGTTCTAATAACGGCCTCATACTGCTTTGACTCATTAATTAAATTTACCTTCCTTATGGGTTTTTCTTTAAGCTTAAGAGGTATCCACCCTGTATCAAAAATATAATATTTATCATCGGAAGTTCTAAAAGGAAGTAAAATATGAAAACCATTATTACCATTTTTACTCAAAGCAGGCATAAACATTTCTTTATCATTCAAAAAACTACCTGTAGTAATTATTTTTCTAAATTCATTTTTTGTGGGCTCCTTGAAAGAAGTTAATTCCTTTGGTAATTTTTCAAAATTACTTATTCTCAAATTAATTAGGTTTTTTTTCCATTCTAACCTTTTAAATTGCCATGAAGAAAATGAAATAAGTATTCCTAAAGCAAGAAGAAAAGAAACTAGAGGTACAATCCTAGGCTTAAATTCAATCAACTGTGATTTAAAACTAAATCTCATTCCTTGTTAAACTGAAGCCCACCAGTATACAAATGTGAAAAGAAAAAGCCAGATTACATCAACAAAATGCCAGTACCAAGCCGCAAATTCAAATCCAAGATGTTTTTCGGCGCTAAAGTGACCCGTAAGACCTCTAAAAAAACAAACAATTAGGAACAATGTACCTATTATTACGTGTACCCCATGGAATCCGGTTGCCATATAGAATGTAGATGGATATATTCCATCTTCTATTGAAAAGGTAGCATGTTTGTACTCATATGCTTGAAAACCTGTAAAGATAACACCGAGAATGATTGTTAAAAGCAAGAAAATCATAAAGTTTTTTCTATCGTTTTCTCTCAATGCATGGTGTGCCCATGTTAATGTGCCACCAGATGCTAATAAAATGAATGTGTTCAATAGGGGTATGCCAAACGGAGGTATTAGCTCAACATCCTCTGGCGGAAAAACACCTCCAAGCGCGTCTTGTCTTCCAATTAACTCAGGACTATCTGCTCCAGGATAAAACGCAACATCAAAAAAAGCCCAGAACCAGGCAGAAAAAAACATTACTTCTGATGCAATGAATAAGATCATTCCATATCTAAGTCCTATTTGTACAACTCTATTATGAAATTTTCCACTTTTTGATTCATCTACAACATCTTTCCACCAAAGTATACTGGTCAAAAGAACTCCTGCTCCACCAATATAAAATAATACAGAACTTTCTTGATGCATCATAACAACTAATCCATAGGCTAAGACCAGTAAGGAAATCGCGGTGACTAGTGGCCATGGACTTGGGTCCACTAAATGATAGGGGTGTTTTTGATTTTCACTCATAGATTTATCTCACAAACATTGTATACGAAAGAGTAATTTCTTCTAGGTTATTAATAAATTTATCATCTTTTATTGAGGGGTCAATAAAAAAAGAAACTGGCATATCAACATGCTCTCCAGGGTTTAGCACTTGTTCTTCAAAACAAAAACACTCGATTTTATTAAAATACTTTGCTGCTTGATGAGGGGTAACGTTAAATACTGACATAGTTGTTAACTTCCTATCTGTTCTATTAACAGCTTTGTAAAATGCTAAGCTATTCTCACCAATATTTACGCTGATTTTTTTTCTTTCCGGTTTGAAATATAATGGTGATTTTTTTTCAACTGATGAGTCAAAACGAATATTTATCTGTCCATCTATTTTGACCAAATTATTTTCTTTTGAAATCAGTGGGGTGCCACCATAACCTGTAACTTGGCAAAATAGTTTGTATAATGGAACAGCAGCAAAACTCATCCCAAGCATAAACAAAGCAAATAAGGATAATCCAAGAGCGTGATTTTTTAAGATTCTTCTTTCCGACATAAGTTAAAATTTAATTATTGTTACAAAATAAAAGATTATAGCTAAAGATAGTAAAGCAATACCTAATGCAATATTTTTTTTTTTATTTTTATCCATTTCTACAAAGCCAGATCAATCACAAGAAAAGAAAATATGGAATATAAGTATACTATAGAAAATTTAAATAACTTTGGGGCATATGATAATGTATCATCATCGGAACTTTTAAGAAGTCTAAACGAAAGATAACAAAAATAAGCATTAAGCATTGAGGCTGAAATTAAGTATATTAAACCAGAAAATTCTAAGAAAAATGGTAAAGTTGTTACTGCAAATAAGATCATAGAATAAATCACTATTTGTCTTTTCGTTGTTTTTTTTCCCTTTACAACTGGTAGCATTGGGACTTTTGCTTTGGAGTATTCAATGTCTTTATATAAAGCTAATGCCCAAAAATGAGGTGGAGTCCACATAAAAATTATTAAGAATAAAATTAGAGGAAAAACACTTACGTCACTAGTTGAGCAAGCCCAGCCTATAACTGGTGGAAAAGCTCCAGCAGCTCCACCTATCACAATATTTTGTGGAGTTCTTCTTTTCAACCATATGGTATAGATGAATACGTAGAAAAAAATAGAGAAAAACAATAAAAATGCTGCAAAGTAGTTTACTGCTAATCCTAATACTAGAATAGAAATTACAGCTAAAATTACACCAAACCCAAGTGCATCTAGGCCTGAAATTTTACCCTGAGGGATTGGTCTTCCTCTTGTTCTAACCATAAGTCCATCAATATCTTGATCATACCACATATTGATTGCACCAGAGGCCCCAGCACCTATAGAGATACAAAGAATCGAAACGAATATGAGGAACGGATGCATATGAGTGGGTGCGAGTAGAAGCCCACATATAGATGTAAAAATGGCAAGAGACATTACTCTTGGCTTTAGCAAGGACAAGAAATCTTCTACTGAGCTTTCATTTTTATTATTTCCTAAAGCATGGTTCCTAGCAGTTTTTGAGACCAATTTTAAATCCTTTTAAAAAGGTCAAGCAAGGTTCATACCCTACTTGACTTTAGGTAAATTATCGTAAGAGTGAAAAGGTGGGGGTGAACTTAACTTCCATTCAAATGTTGTTGCACCTTTTCCCCATGGATTGTTTTGAGCTTTTCTTGACTTCATGAAAGCTTCGATTAAAACATAAACGAAAAAGAAGGCTGCAAAAACAGAAATGTAGGCACCAATACTTGATACGTAATTCCAACCTGCGTAAGCATCAGGATAATCAGGTATTCTTCTTGGCATACCTGCAAGACCAGAGAAATGCATAGGAAAGAATGTTATATTTACTCCAATAAATGTTAGCCAGAAATGAATTTTACCTAGCAGTTCACTATATTCTATACCGGTCATTTTGCTAAACCAATAGTAAAATCCAGAATAAATTGAGAATAAAGCTCCCATAGACATTACATAATGAAAATGGGCTACAACGTAATAAGTGTCATGTAGTGCTACATCAATTCCTGTGTTTGCTAATACAACACCAGTAACTCCACCCAATGTGAATAAAAATATCATAGCGATAGCAAAAAGCATCGGAGTTTTAAATTCTATAGATCCGCCCCACATAGTAGCGATCCAACTGAAAATCTTAATACCTGTTGGGACCGCTATTACCATTGTCGCGGCCAAAAAGTAAGCTCTTGTATCGACATCTAATCCAGTAGTATACATGTGATGAGCCCAAACAACGAAGCCAACAACACCGATTGCAGCCATTGCATAAGCCATACCCAAGTATCCAAAAACAGGTTTCTTAGAGAATGTAGAAACCACATGACTGATTATTCCAAATCCTGGAAGTATTAGTATGTAGACTTCCGGGTGACCAAAAAACCAAAAAAGATGCTGGAATAGTACAGGATCTCCGCCTGCCTCAGGATTAAAAAATGCGGTTCCAAAATTTCTATCAGTAAGCATCATTGTTATAGCTCCTGCCAAAACAGGTAAGGAAAGTAATAATAAAAATGCAGTAATTAAAATTGACCAAACGAATAACGGCATTTTGTGCATCGTCATACCTGGTGCTCTCATATTGAATATTGTTGTGATAAAGTTAATTGCTCCCAGTATTGAAGAAGCTCCTGCTAAATGCATTGACAAAATTACCATATCAACTGCTGGTCCTGCATGACCAGCGGTTGATAAAGGAGCATACATGGTCCAACCTGGCCCAGCTCCCCCTTCTACGAAACCAGATCCAATTAGTAGTATAATCGATGGTACTAACAACCAAAAACTTAAATTGTTCATTCTGGGAAATGCCATATCTGGAGCGCCAATTAACAAAGGAACAAAGTAATTTCCGAATCCTCCAACCATAGCAGGCATAATCATGAAGAAAATCATTAAAAGGCCATGTGACGTGATCCAAACATTATATCTTTGATAATCGTCTCCAAGTATTTGCATACCAGGATCTTGTAATTCCATTCTAATCAATAGAGAAAAGATACCACCAATTAGACCTGCTATGATAGCAAAAATAAGATAAAGGACACCAATATCTTTGTGGTTTGTTGAAAAAAAGTATCTTGTAAAAAAAGATGGGGCGTGACTAGACATTATCTTAATCCTTTCATGTCATAAACTAAGTTATTATTTTCATTTGTTGCAAACTCTTCTTGAGCTTCAACAACCCATTCAGAAAATTCATCTTCAGAGACTGCTTTTATCATAATAGGCATAAAGCCATGACCTGGACCACAAAGTTCTGAACATTGCCCGTAATAAATACCTGGTTCCGTAATTTTAAAATAAGTTTCATTGAGTCTACCTGGGATAGCATCCATTTTTACTCCGAGGGATGGCATTGCCCAAGAGTGAATGACCCCAGCGGGATCACTTGTTATTTGCATTTTAATATTTTTATTTACTGGAACAACCAATGCATTATCTGTTGACAATAATCTTGGCTGGTTTTCTTGCAATTCATCTTCTTGGAGCATAATCGCATCAAACTGAAAGTCACCATGATCTGGATATTCATAACCCCAGTACCATGTGTAACCTGTGGCTTTAATTGTCATATCAATCTTACTAAAATCATTCTGTTTGTAGAGAAGCTTGAAGGAAGGTATGGATATTACCACTAAAATTATGACAGGGATAACCGTCCAAGCAACCTCAATTAATGAATTGTGTGTAGTTGTAGAAGGTTTCTTATTGTTTTTGGCACTAAATTTTACACAAACGTAAGCTAGTAAAAAAAACACAAAAACAGTAATAAATGTGATAATCCAAAATACGAAATCATGAAAACCAATTAATTCTGCCATCAACGGGGAGGCCGATTCTTGAAAGCCAAGTTGCCAATCGGTTGCTTTTCCCTTAGCAAAAGAAATGTTCTGGGAGAGCAAAGTAAAGATGAAGGCTGTAAAATATTTAATCATAATCCCCTTAATTCGTTAATTTAGTATAAATATAATTGTCATTTTAAAAAAAACAATTATTTATTCATTTAATATTAACAATGTAATTATATAAGTCTAATAATTAAGTTTAAAGAGATGAAAACTATAAAAAAAAATTGGGATCTTGCAAAAGTCGCTGGCAAATTAGATGATTCTTTGTCAAAGTTTGACGATGGAGAGCTTTTTGTTGAAGAAACTTTTTCTGAAAACGTCACATTTGATGATAACAAAGTAAAAAGTGCAAGTTATGATAATGAAAAAGGGTTTGGATTAAGAGGTGTTATTGATGATTCTGTAAGTTTTTTTCACAGTTCTGAATTAGATGAGCAAAATTTAGATAAAGCACTTAAACTTTTAAAAAGAAAAAAAACTCACAACAATAATTTAGATACTAAAAGCCATTTAAAAAAAAATGAAAAACTCTACGAACCTCAAAACCCAATAGATGACTTCGAACTAGATGATAAAATAAAAATTCTAGAAAAAATTAACAATTATGCCAGAAACTTAGATCTAGCAGTTAAAGAAGTATCAGTAAGTCTAAATGGTAACTATCAAAATATTGAGGTTTTTAAAAAAGCTGGAATTAGTTTATTTGATTCAAGGCCTTTAGTTAGATTAAATGTAAATATTTCAGTTGAAAAAAAAGGGAAAGTAGAAACTGGGTCCTTTGGAATGGGTGGAAGATATAGTTACAATAAACTACTTACAGAAAAAAACTGGGTAAGCTCAATAAATAAAGCCTATAACCAAGCATTAACGAAACTTCTTGCAGAAGCTACGCCTGCTGGAGAACAAACAGTAATTTTGGGACCTGGATGGCCAGGAATTCTTCTGCATGAAGCAGTTGGGCATGGGCTGGAAGGAGATTTTAACAGAAAAAAAACATCTGCTTTTTACAACCTAGTAAATCAAAGTGTGGCCTCAGATCAAATAACTGTAGTTGACGATGGTACAATCTTTAATAGAAGAGGTTCTTTGACCATTGATGATGAAGGAACACCATCACAAAATACCGTCCTAATTGAGAAAGGAATACTTAAAAATTTTATGCAGGATAGACTAAACGCTAGATTAATGAATCAAAGCCCTACTGGAAATGGTAGAAGACAAAGTTACGCCCATATACCAATGCCAAGAATGACTAACACCTACATGCTTAAAGGTAAATATGAACATGAGGAACTTATAAAATCTACAAAAAAAGGGATTTACGCAACCCAATTTAGTGGTGGTCAAGTTGACATCACATCCGGAAAATTTGTTTTTAGTGCGTCAGAGGCATATAAAATTGAAAATGGTAAAATTACCAAACCTCTGAAAGGGGCAACTTTAATAGGTAATGGTCCAGATATTCTGAAGCAAGTCACAATGGTTGGTAATAACTTAGAACTTGATAATGGAATTGGGACCTGCGGTAAAGATGGTCAGATGGTTCCCGTTGGTGTTGGGCAGCCCAGTTTGAAGATAAATAAATTAACCGTCGGCGGAACTATTTAGATAGACTTAATTATTTTTTTCAAAGTATCTTTTCTCATATTCAATAAAACCGTTTATCATCTTTTCCCAAATATCTCTGATCATTTTCGTTGGAAGCATTTTTTTTTTTGCCTCTAAATCAAGTTTTTTAAGAATTTTATCAATTCTCTCCTGATCAACTATTTCATCTTTAGTTTTAAGTTTTACAACTCTATCAACTAGTTTTTTTCTTTTCTCAATTAAGTTTAAGATCTCTAAATCTATCTTATCTATATTAATTCTTATCTCTTCAATTGTTTTTATATTTTTCATAGTTTAAAAGTAATTAGTTTTATATAGCATATCAATATCATGTGACCAATCATTTACAAACTGATTTACCCAAAATTTTGCTGGTGATTGACCAGACTCTATGATTTCAAATAAAGGTTTTAAAAAAACTGATTCATCACAACCTTTCTTAATGACTTTTCTATTTTTCAGACCAATGTTTGAATAGTTAAGAACCTTTCTTAAAAAACTTTTCATAGATTCACCATTAGGAGCCACTGCATCAAGACCATTTACTCTTGCTTGATCATAAAAATTTTCAATCTCATAAAACTTCCAATTTTTAGCTAAATCCCAGGTTCTATTCAATATTTCTTCATCATAGAGTATTCCAGTCCAAAATGCAGGTAAAGCACAAACTCTGGACCAAGGACCACCATCGGCTCCTCTGACCTCTATGTAGGATTTTAATCTCACTTCAGGAAATGCGGTAGTAATATGATTGTTCCAATCATCCATAGTTGGTTCAAATTTTCCTGTTGAATCCTTCATATAATCCCTAAACGTTAACCCTGTTAAGTCTATATATTTTTTATTTCGAATAATAAAGTACATTGGTATATCTAAAAGATAGTCTGTATAATCTTCAAAACAGAAATCTTTATTATAGATAAATCTAAGCAATCCAGTTCTATTTTTATCAGTCTTTGTCCAAATATAAGATCTATAACTCTGATATTCTGTTAATTTTCCATCGATGAAAGGAGAATTTGCATAAAGTGCAATAATACAAGGCTGAATTGATTGGGCAACTCTCATTTTGGTTTTCATATCTTCAGTGCATGAAAAATCAAAATTTGCTTGAATAGTCGTTGTACGCTTCATCATATCTAAACCATGACTTCCGACTTTTGGCATATACTGACTCATGATCTCGTACCTTTTTTTTGGCATAATCTGAATTTTTGCCAAGTCCCACTTGGGTAAGACCCCCATACCCATGAAATTTATATCTAATGTTTTGCATACGTCATTCAGTTCCTCTTTATGAATATTAACTTCGTTACATGTTTCAAATAGACTTGTAAATGGCGCGCCAGATAATTCTAACTGCCCCCCGGGTTCGAGTGTTATAGACGCACCATTTTTTTTTAAAGAGATTACTAATTTATTCTCAAGGATCTTTTCCCATTTATATTTTTTTGAAAGCAAATCAAAAATTTTATTTATATCCTCAAAACTTATTGGATGAAGATTATTACTGTTGAATCCAAATTTTTCATGTTCAGTACCAACTCTCCATTTATCTTTAGCTTTACAACCACCGTAAAAAACTGATGAAAGTGAATCAAAATCTAATTTTTTGCTCAAAGTAAATATCCTTTAAATATTGATAAACTAAATATAGCTGCAGTATCTGCCTTCATGATATTGCCTCCAAGATTTATTCTAAGATTATTTTTTTTATTCACCAGTTTCCTGTCCTCCTCAGACCATCCCCCAACTGGACCAACAAATATCGCTATCTTTTTAAAATTGTATTCTCTTCTATTAATATTAGAAATATCAACACCTTTCTTTTCGTCACAAAAAATTATTAATCTATCATCTTCCCAATCATTTAAAATTTCTTTTATATTCTTTGTCTTACTTATAATTGGCAGGTTAAGTGAGTTACTTTGTTCAACTGCCTCAATTGAAATTTTTTTTAGTCTTTCATAGTTTAGTGGGATTCTATTCGAAAAACTGGTAATCATTGGAAAAATCTTTTTCACTCCAATTTCACTTACTTTTTCTACCAAAAAATCAATATTTCTGGTCTTAACTAGACCAAAGCAAATCCAAATATCCTTAATGTTTTCTTTGATTCTTAATAATTTTTCCGGATTAAGTTTAAACTCATCTTCAAAGAAACATCTCGATAACCACTCTTCATTGTCATTAAATACTAATATATTATCTCCAGATTTTTTTCTCATTACATTTTTTAAGTAGTGGATGTTTTGTTTTTCGAGATAAATATATTTATTTTTTTTTATTACATCTTGGATATATATTCTAACTTGGGGCATAGTAATTAAATTAACTAATGTTTAAAAAATATAGAAAAAAAATCAACTATTTAATGAAACTTGGAAGATATAATAGTCCAGAAGGAGCATTATTGTTGATGTGGCCATGTTTTTGGGGAGCACTCGCGAAATTTGAAAATTATTTTTTTTTACTTGAATCCTTATTTCTTTTTTCTTTGGGGTCTTTTGTTATGCGAGGTGCTGGTTGTTGTATCAATGATTTATTTGACAGAAAAATTGATAAATTAGTTGAAAGAACAAAATATCGTCCACTTGCTCAAAATAAGTTAAAAATTAGTGAAGCTTTGATATTTGTCTTTATTCAGCTATTAATTGGCTTGATTATAATTTTACAGTTCGATTCTAAAATAATAATAATGGGTTTTGTTGTTATGCCCTTTGTTGTAATTTATCCACTGATAAAAAGATTTTCATATTTTCCTCAATTTATACTTGGGTTGATATTTAATTGGGGAATATTTATCGGTTATTTTTCCTCTAATCAAATTTTGGATTGGAGAATATTCTTTCTTTATTTTGCAGGTGTATTTTTAACAATTTCGTATGATACAGTATATGGATTTCAAGACATTAATGATGATAAGAAGATAGGTGTAAAATCCTTTTCCATAATTATTGAAAAAAAATCAGTTTTTTTTATTTCAGTATTTTATTTGATAAGCTTTGGTTTATTTGGCTCATTCTTTTTTTCATTTTATGAAAATTTATTATTCAATGTAGTCTGTTGCTTTTTCATTCTAAGTTTCTTCTTCTTTCAAGTATTTAATTTTTTTAAAAAAAAAGCGCTGATTAAAATTTTCAAATCAAATGTTTTTTATGGGGGTGGTATATCAATCCTAATATTTCTTAATAACTACTTATGAGGAAGTATAATATAACGTACATAGCAATTATCTACTTGTTCCCAAGATATCTTATCCCATTCTTTTTTGGCCAAATCATATGTTTCAAATGGACCTAGTTTTTGCAACTCCTCGCCACGCTTTATATTCTTAAAGGAGGTATCTTCATACTCTCCGCCTACAACCCAGTAACTCATAATAATTATTTAGTTTATATTGTATTTATAACAAATTAAAATATAAATTAAAATTCTATGAATAAAAATTTCTTAAACGATATAATTTCAAAATTGAAAACAAAAGGGTGTGATGAGGCGGATGTACTCTACTGTGAATCAAATAATAAAAATTGCTCATCACGACTCGGTAAAATCGATAAGAAAGAAAATTCTTACACTAAGGAAATAGGAGTGCGAGCGATTATAAATAAAAGGCAAGCAATTATTTCTTCAACAAATTTTGATAAAAACAATATTGATAGCATAATTGATAAAGTTTTTGAAATGGCAAAGGTAGTCCCGAAAAATGAATACTGCGGATTAGCAAATACTTATGAAGTCAAAAATGTTAATTCTTCAGAATTATCGAATCTAAAACAAGTAGACAAAAAAAATATTTCAATGAAAAAGATTGCAGAAAAAGTTATTGAATTAGAACAATCTGCTTTAGATAATAAAAAAATCATTAATTCAGAGGGAGCAGAAATTTCTGTTTCAAAAGATAAATATATATTATTGGGTTCAAATGGTTTGAGCTTGGAGTTCGAAAAAACAAATAATTCTTTTATTGTTGCTGTGTTAGCAGGTGACAATAAATCTATGGAGAGACATTATGACTACAAATCTAAAATTAATTTTGATGAGCTAGGAAATTTTACAAAAATTGGTAAGAATGTTGCGAAGAATGCTGTAAAGAAAATTAATTCACGAAAAGTAAAAACTTGTAAATGTGATGTTGTTTTTGATAAAAAAGTTTCATCTAGTCTTCTTTCAAACTTATTTAATTTAGTGAATGCACCAACAATAATTAGAGGTTCAAGTTTTCTTAAAAAAAAATTAGGACAACAAATATTTAATAAGAAAATTAATATTGTTGATAACCCTATGATGGTTGGTCAAACAAGATCAAGATTAATAGATTGTGAAGGAATCCAGTCTCAAAAAAAGTATCTTGTAAAAGATGGTTATCTAGAATTTTTCTTTAATTCCTTGAGCTCTGCGAAACAAATAAAACAAATTCCAACAGGGCATGCAAGTCGTTCAGTTTCATCTTTACCTGGCCCCTCGTATTCTAATCTCTACATGGAAAATGGAAATGAAAGGATTAATAAGGTCATATCATCTTTAAAAAAAGGGTTTTTGGTTACTGAACTTATGGGAAGCTCTGTAAATTATTCTAATGGAGACTATAGTCGAGGAGCTTCAGGGTTTTGGGTTGAGAATGGACAAATTACTTACCCAGTGTCTGAGGTCACTATAGCTGGCAATTTAAATGATATTTTTAAAAACTTAATTGTTTGTAATGATCTTGAGTTTAACTTTGGAGTAAACGCTCCATCCTGCTTAGTTGAAAACCTTACCCTTGGTGGCAAATAATTTGTTACAAGACTCTGATAAAAAACATTTGAAAGAAATCTCCTGCAAAGCTTTAACTGTGGCGAGTAAAATCGCTACTAAGCTAAAAAATAATATTCAAGTCAGTTATAAGTCAAAGTCTCAGCCAGTAACAAACGCTGACAGAGAAATAGATAATTACCTGAAATCATACTTTAAAATACATACTCCAGATTTTGGCTGGTTGTCAGAAGAAAGTCCTGATGATAAGTCACGGTTAAATAGAGATTTTTTTTGGTGTCTCGATCCAATAGATGGAACTAGATCCTACATAAATAAAAAATCTGAGTACACTATATCCCTTGCTTTAATAGGTAAAAGTCAACCACTCATAGGCCATGTTATCAATCCAGAAACTAATGAATACTTTTATGCTGAAAAGGATAATGGTGCATATTGTAATGAGCAAAAGATTACAGTTAATAATTCGACAAAACTTGATAATTGTGAAGTTGCAATTAGTAGTTCGGAATTAAAAAAGCTTGAAAGTTATGGAGTTTTTAAAACAAAAAAGATAAAAAGAATTGGTTCTATTGCTTATAAAGTTGCACTTGTAGCAAAGGGAGAGATTGATGTGGCTGTAAGCTTTTCCCAGAAAAGTGATTGGGATTTAGCAGCTGCCGACCTGATAATAAAAGAAGCAGGTGGCAATTTGAAAGATATAAAAGGAAATGAAATATGTTATAATAAATCATCAACTAAGATTAACTCTGTTTTAGCTTGCAACTCATTTATAATAAATAATCTTACAAATTTATTTAATAAATAACAAGTATGGACAAAAAAGATACAAGAGTAATAGTAAAAAGAATTTTAAAAGATTATATCTATCAACATAAAACTAAACTTCTAATTTCTTTTTTATGCATGGCACTTATTGCAGGAGCTACTGCTTCAAATGCTTGGCTAATGCAACCAGTTCTGGATGAAATTTTTATAAAAAAAAATCAAAAATTAATTTTTATTATTCCTATTATAGTTTTTCTTATTGCATTAACAAAAGGTATAGCCTCATATTTTCAATCAATTTTAATGAGTTTTGTAGGTTATAAAATGGTTGCACAAATCCAAAAAGATATGTTTGAAAAATTAGTAAGCTGCGATTTATCTTATTTTAATCAGGTGAATTCAGGAACACTAGTGTCGAGGTTTATTTCAGATGTCGGTTCAATATCAAGGGGTATTCACAATGTTATAGTCAATATAATAAAGGATTCTTTAACATTTATTTTTTTGATTGGAGTTATGTTTTATCACGACACTAAACTTGCATTAATTTCTCTTTTTATTTTTCCTCTTGCAATATATCCAATAAGCAGGATTGGTAAGAGACTAAGAAAAATATCAAAAAACACACAGGTTGGATTCGGATTGCTCACATCTAAACTTTCAGAATCAATCGGCTCGATTAAGACGATTAAATCTTTTAACAATGAAAAACATGAAGCCGAAAAGATTAACAAAGAGATTGATAATATTTTTAATCTAACATTCAAATCAACAAGAGTAAATTCTATTTCACGACCACTCATGGAAACACTAGGTGGTCTCGCTATTGCAATAATAATTTTTATAGGTGGAAGCCAGGTAATTATGGAACAAACTACACCTGGTACTTTTTTTTCTTTTTTAACAGCACTTCTTATGGCCTACCAACCGGTAAAGTCACTTGCAAGTCTCAATGCCACATTACAGATTGCAATGGCGTCAGCAGAAAGGATATTTGAAATTTTAGATGAAAAACCTCTTATTAAAAATATAAAAAAAACTGAGGATCATAAACTAAAATTCATTAAATCTCATAACCTAAAAATTTCAAATATATCATTTAAGTATAAGTCGTCAGATAAATTAATACTTAAAGATATAAATTTAGAAATTTTTAATGGTGAAAAAATTGCAATAGTTGGTCATTCAGGTGCAGGAAAAACGACTTTAATGAATTTATTACCTAGATTTTTTGATCCAAATAAAGGTCAAATCACTATTGGAGGTATTAATATTAAAAATTTAAGTTTAGAATTTTTGAGAAATCATTTTTCTCTCGTAAGCCAGGATATTTTTCTTTTTGATCAGACTTTACAATACAATATAAGTTATGGAAAAAATAAGGTTATGAGAAAAGATCTAGAACTGGCTTGTAAGAAAGCAAATTGTTTCGAATTTATAAATAAGTTTCCAAATAAACTTAGCCAACAAATTGGAGAAGATGGAACAAAATTATCTGGTGGTCAAAAACAAAGAGTAGCAATTGCAAGAGCCTTTCTTAAGAATGCACCCTTCCTGCTTTTGGACGAAGCAACCTCCTCTCTTGATTCTAAATCCGAAAGTAGAATCAATAAATCATTAGATTCTTTAATGAAAGATAGAACAACTCTAGTTATTGCCCATCGTCTTTCAACGATAATTAATGCGGATAAGATAATAATTCTGCATAATGGAAGAGTTGTTGATATAGGGACTCATAAAAATCTACTTAAAAAGTCTGCAATTTACAAAAATTTATACGAATTACAATTTAAAAATAAAAATGCTAAAAAAAATACTTCAACATAATATTTCTCAGAAATTTTTTGGACTATTGATTGCCTACTATTTGAAAATATGCTTTCACACTTCATCATGGAATATAAAGAATGAAAAGATAATTCTTTCATTGATTAAAAAAAAAGAAAAGATAATTGTATGTTTTTGGCATAGTAAATTATTAATGACAGTCTTTTGCTGGAAATATAAGAAGAATTTTAAAATGCTTATCTCATCGCATAGGGATGGAAGAATCATATCTAATGCAGTTTCTCACTTTGGAATTCAAACTATTACAGGTTCATCTAGAAGAAATATGATATCATCATTAAAAGAAATAATTACTGAATTAAACCAAAAGCAAGTTATTGGAATTACACCAGATGGTCCGAAAGGACCGAGAGAAAAGATTAAAGATGGTTTGATATCTCTGATAAAAAAGAATGATGCTGTTATAATTCCTCTGAGTTACTCTGCAAAAATAAAGATAAGACTAGGAACCTGGGATAAATTTTTACTAATTTTTCCGTTTAATAAGTTCATTGCTGTTTGGGGAACTCCCTTCAAATATAATGCAAAAGTTTCTTTTGATAAAAATAAAGCTATACTCCAGAAAGAGTTCCAAAGGATAGAAAATTTATCAAAAAACTTATCTCTTTAATATGTTAATATTTGTTTATAGAATTATATCTAATCTATTCCTTATACCAATTTTTCTTTTCTTTATCAGTAGATTTATATTAGGTAAAGAAACATTAAAAAGTATTTTACAAAAATTTACTATTTATAATTCGCCAAAGTTTCACGCTTCTAATAAGAAAATAGTCTGGGTGAATGCTGTAAGTATAGGTGAAGCAAAAGTTGGGGTTTTAATCGCTGAATTACTCAAAGAAAAGCATAAATCACTTCATGTCATATTATCAACATCAACAATAACATCATTTAAAATTTTGAGAAAGTATCAGAAAAAATTTACTATTATTTATGCACCAATTGATATAAGCCTAATCATTCAAAGATTCATAAAAAAATGGAGACCTTCATTAGCATTATTTGTAGAGTCTGAGATTTGGCCAAGTACATTCTCAATTTTAAAAAGTAACTCTATAAAGTTAAAAATTATTAATGCAAGACTATCAAGACAATCATATGAAAATTGGAAAAAAGTAAGTTTTTTCTCATCAGAATTATTTAGGCATGTTGACCAGTGTATTGTTCAGGATAGAAATTCTGAGATAAGATTTAAGGATTTAGGAGTTAAGAGGATAACTAAGGTGCCCAATCTGAAATACCTTCAGAAGAGGCCCAAAATAAATAGAAAGGACTTTAAAGAGCTTTCATTAAAATTTAAAAATAAGTTTGTTGTAACAATTTTTAGCACACATCATGATGAGGAATTTTTTTTCATCGAATGCTTTAAAAAACTTAAAAAGCAAATTCACAACTTAATTTTTATTATTATTCCAAGACATATTGAAAGGACGGAAAAAATAGAATCCTTATTCAAAAATAAAAAAATAAAATATTCAATCAGATCGAATAAAAATAATTTTGTTAAAGATAGTGATTTTTTTTTAGTTGATACTTTTGGTGAACTTCCCCTTTTTTTCAAACTTTCTAAAATTGCAATAGTAGGTGGTTCTTTTGTAAAAAAGGGAGGACAAAACCCTATAGAGGTCTCATTTTTTGATTGCCCAGTCTTATGCGGTCCTCATATGTATAATTTTTCAGAGATTGTCGCTGAAATAAAAAAGAATAAGGCAGGAATAGTGGTTCAAAATAAAAATGAATTAGAAGAAAAAATTCTATTTTTAAAGGAAAATGCATCTGAAAGAATTAAATTATCTAAAAAATTTAGTAAACTTTGTGAAGGAAAGCAAAAAGAATCAAAACAACTGATTAAGAGAATTTTTGAAAGTTTATATGATTAATTTTTCAAAGTTCTGGGGGACAACTAACTTAATAAACTTGGCCTTGATTCCGTTATCCCATATCTATAATTTTTTTTATTTAATCTACAAAATCTTAAAAAAAGAAAAAAAATTAAGTATACCTGTTATTTGCATTGGAAACCTTACATTAGGTGGTGCAGGAAAAACCCCTGTTACGATAAAATTAAGACAAATGATATCAAAAAAATTTAATAATATTTTCGTTTTAACTAGAGGCTACGGAGGTAAACTCAAAGGGCCTAAAATTGTTATGGAAAATTCTAAATATACTGATGTTGGTGATGAAAGTATTGTTCATTGTACATATGGGAAAACATGTGTTTCCAAGAATAAGGTTTTAGGAGCAGAATTATGTGTATTTAATAGGGCTAAAATAATCTTGATGGATGACGGTCTTCAAAGTATTGATATTAAAAAGAAATTAAGAATTGTTGTAATAGATGGTCAATATGAGTTTGGTAATAATTTGTTATTTCCAGCAGGGCCGTTAAGACAATCAATTTTTAGCTCATACTTTAATACAGATATAGCAATTATTATCGGTGATTTTAGAGAAGAATTTGTTAATAGCTTGAGATATAAAAATATATTTTTTGCTACAAAAAAAATTAATCTTAAATGTAAAAATAAAAATCTGTACGCTTTTTCAGGACTAGGTAACAATTTAAACTTTTATAATTCATTAAAAAAAGAAAAAAATTATAAAATTGTAAAATTCAAGGAATATAAGGATCATCACCCTTATAATAACGTAGAAATTGAGTCAATAATATCGGAAGCCGAGAAACTTAATCTCCAACTTGTATGTACAGAAAAAGATTATGTTAAAATCAACAAAAAATTTAGAGAGAAAATATACCCTATTAAAATGGAAATTAAATTTTTAGATGAGAACAAAATATATAATAAAATTTTGCAAATTCTTGCTAATTAGTAAATTTGAATTCAAGGAGTGCCATAGGGTCTACGGAAACATTCTCAAGATAAACTCCCCAATGAAGGTGAGGGCCTGTAGCTCTTCCGCTCATTCCAACCTCACCAATCTCCATTCCTTTTTCAACTAATTGACCAGACCTAATATATATAGCATTTAAATGTGCAAAAATAGAAATTAGACCCATTCCATGATCAACAATTATTGTTTTTCCTGTAAAAAACATATCCTCCTCTATCAGAACAATTCTTCCAGTAGATGGGGCATAAATTTTTGTACCTTTTGGCGCAGCAATATCAATTCCTTTATGAGTACTTCTTGGTTTTGAGTTAAGAACTCTTTGGCTGCCGTATACTCCAGAGATTCTTCCGTCAACTGGAATCAAAAATGTTTTATTAAATAACTTTTTTGTCTCTCCTACCCTTTTGGTTAATTTGATTTTTTTTTGATCACTTTTAATTTTTTTTATATCTTCTTTATTTGGCTCAACTTTTCTACTAGGCAAGCCTCTAATAATTTCTTTTTTATAATTTTTATCTTTGATTTCATACTTTTTGTTAACACCGTTTACTGATATTGTAAGTGATTCTTTAAATTTTCTCCCAAACGCAAAAATAAAATCTCCATCCTCAGATACTCTTATTCTTTTATCATCAATAGTTATAACTTGATCTTCGCTTTCAAGACGGCCTGAGATTATTCCACCTTCACAAAAACAACCAAATATTTCTGGAAAATCATTTGCTAAAAGATTAATAGGAATTAAAGAAAAAATCCAAAAAAAAACAATCATATTTTTTTTGCCCTCAGTTTACTTTTATAGAATTCAACTTCAAATATTTCGCCTTTATCAATTTGATTTTCATCTTTAATTAACGTTTGATTATATTTAATTACGGAAAAACCTCTTCTTAAAATATTTTTATAAGAAAGCAACGCAAGTTGTCGACTAGATGAAGTAATCAAACTTTTTTTAGATTGAACTAAATTATTTAGCTGAATCTTGATACTTTTATTGAGCACACTTATCTTTTCGTAAAAAAATTCAATTCTTTGATAAAGTATTCTTTTATTTAATTTTTCTACTTCTCTAAAGTATTTTATTTTCGAGTTTTTTAGTATAATATCTAAAGAATCCTTGATTTTTACCTCAAAGAAATCTAAGCTCTGGTAATTACTATTGATTAAGTTTGTAATGTTTGGAAACTTAGTTGCAAGAATTTCTAAATTTAACTTTTTCTCACTTATCTTTTTTAATAAAATATTACTCATTAAGGTAAAATAACTATTTGCTTTATAAGACAAGTCTTTTCTTTCAGGAACGGCAATTTCAGCTGCTGCAGTTGGTGTTGGTGCCCTTAAATCTGCAACTAAATCACACAAAGTGAAATCTGTTTCATGACCAACTGCCGAAATTATTGGGATATTTGATTCGCTAATTTTTTTGACTAATTCTTCTTCATTAAAAGACATCAAGTCCTCTAGACTACCACCGCCTCTTGCAATTATAATTAAATCTGGAGTTGGCATTGCATTATTAAAATAATTAATACCACTAACTAAATCTTTAAGACTTTTTTCTCCTTGAACATTTGCTGGGTATAATAAAATCTCCAATGGAAACCTTTCAGACACTCGATGAATTATATCTTTAATTACAGCACCTGTTTCAGATGTAATTACTCCAATTCTAGAGGGAATTTTTGGTATTATTTTTTTATTTTTACTATCAAAGTAGCCTAAAAGTGATAACTTTTTCTTTCTCTGTTCAAGAATTTTAAGAAGTTCTCCTTCACCCTCGTAATCAACTTGATCAATTATTATTTGATATTTTGATTGAAGCTCATATGTTGTAATCCTTCCCTTGACAATTACACTTATTCCATCTTCGATTTTTATGTTTAATCTCGGTACTGTTGATCTCCAACAAATAGATGAAATGATACTATTCCCATCTTTAAGTGTAAAATAAATATGTCCTGATGAATGTTTATTGGTTTGAGAAATCTCTCCCCTTACTTTAATTATATTAAAGTTCTTCTCCATAATATTTTTAATAGAAGAATTAAGTTCTGAGACGGTATATTCTTTAATGTTTGATATTAAATTCATAGGATTTTAGGTATAATCATATTATAAATATTAGGAAAGACTAGTGAATATTTTTGTAATTGGAGGAGGTGCTAGAGAGCATTCTATAATTTGGTCATTAAAAAAATCAAAGGATTGTGGTGATATTTTTTGTTCACCTGGTAATGCTGGGATAGAAAATTTAGCTAGTTGTTACAAATTAGATCTTAACGATAAAGAGGGTATCATAGATTTTTGCAAGAAAAATAATATTAAGCTTGTGATAATTGGTCCTGAGGAATTTCTTGAGAAGGGGTTAAGTGACTTTTTTATGGAAGAAGGAATAAAAGTTTTTGGCCCCTCAAAAAAAGCAACACAACTTGAATCATCCAAAATTTTTGCAAAAAATTTTCTTTTTAAGAATAAGGTTCCTACAGCATCTTCTGCTGATTTTGATAACTATGAAAAAGCCTTGGAATACATCGAATCAGCAAATTTTCCATTAGTTATTAAAGCCGATGGACTCGCTGCTGGTAAGGGAGTAATTATTTGTGAAAATAAAAATGAAGCTCAAGAATCTCTTAAGGAATTTATGATAAATAAAAAATTAGGTGAGTCTGGAAAAAGAGTCTTGATCGAAGAGTTTCTTGATGGTTTTGAGATAAGTTATTTTACTTTTGTTGATGATGATACCTATCTACCACTAGGTTATGCACTTGACCATAAAAGAGCATTTGATGATGATAAAGGCCCAAATACGGGTGGTATGGGTTGTTTTTATCCATCAAAAAAAATCACAGATTCTATTCTCAAACAGATTGAAACTAAAGTTATAAAACCAACAATTAATGGAATAAGAGATGAAGATTTTACCTATCGAGGTATATTATTTTTTGGTTTAATGATTACGGCTTCGGGGCCAAAGGTAATAGAATACAATGTAAGATTTGGTGACCCAGAATGCCAAACATTATTAAGAAATTTAGATACTGATTTAATCAATATAATCACCTCATGCGTAGATGATAAGTTGTCAGAAGTTACGATAATAAATAAAAAAAAAACATGTGTTTGTGTGGTCATTGCTTCAAATGGTTATCCCAAAAAATTTGAAAAAAATTTTATAATAAAAAATTTAAAAGAAGCCGAACAAATCGATGATGTAGTAATCTTTCATGCTGGGACTAAATCATTAGATAATCAATTACTTTCATCTGGTGGAAGAGTATTATCGATAACAGCAGTTGGAAGTAGCATAGATGAGGCTAGAAAAAAAGCGTATCGAGCTATAGAAAAACTAAATTGGAAGCATGGGTTTTACAGAACTGATATCGGAATTAGAAATTTTTAAGATCTTAAATCAGAAAAGAATTTTTTTAATAAATCTGAGCATTCTTTTTCATTAATCCCACCATAATATTCATTTTTTTTAAGAAAATTATTCTTCATTTTTAAATTATTTTTCGTAATTGACTCTGAGTATGCTCCAAAATAAACTTTTTTAATTCCAGTCTGAATTATTAAATATTGACACATCTCACAAGGTTCTAGTGTTGTGTAAAGTTCACAATCCATAAGTTTTAAAACATTAAGTTTTTTACATGCTGATTTAATAGCAATTAATTCGGCATGTGCTGAAGGATCATTCATTTGGATAACCATATTATGAGCATAACTAATAATTTCTTTTTCTTTATTTACTATTACACAACCTATCGGAACTTCATCCAAAAGGAAGGCTTTCTTAGCTAAATCAATGGCAAGTGTCATAGGGTTTCTATTTTTTTTATATTTTTTCAATTTTGATTGACTTTCCTTCGGTTATATTAATTAGGTTTTTTAAATCAAAGTTTGTTCTGCCCCATATATTACAATCGTCAGCTAATCTTATTTCATCGTTTTGAGAAATAGGTGTTTTACCAAACCCTATCGCTATGGCTTTTCCCGCTGGCCAGTAAGCAATCTCTCCAAATTCAATTACAGATTTAGCATCAGGTTCTTTGTTAGCCACTACGTCAATGTGAAAATAAATTTCCTTTCCCCAAGTGTTAGTATTTGATGATATTGGAAGAGAATTCCAGATTTTGATTGCTGTTGGCGAATTTAATAAAACAACTTCAAATATAATTTTATCAATAGTTATTTTACATTTTTTCATATATTACATTATCATTAAATAATAACATAATAAGTGATTATATGAAAAAACCTTTGATCGGAATAACATTAGATGAGGAAGAAACAAAAACTTACTCAAAGTATCCTTGGTATGCAGCAAGAAAAAATTACTCTGAATCAATTGAAAAAGCTGGTGGTGTTTGCATATTTCTTCCAAATAATTCTGATGAAATTGAATACTACATAAAATTAATTGATGGTCTAGTTGTTACAGGAGGAGACTTTGATATTGATCCATCGCTTTATGGTGAAAGTACTGCTTGTAAAGAAATTAAAACTAAAACGGAAAGAACTAATTTTGAATTCAACATCACACAAGAAGCTATTCGAGAGAAAAAACCTTTGCTTGGGATATGCGGTGGACAGCAACTTATAAATGTAGTGCTTGGTGGAACTTTGATTCAACATATTCCTCATTATATCAATAATGATCAAATTAAACACGAGCAGCCAAACCCTAGAGACGAACCCAGTCATTACGTAAAAATTGAGAAAAATACAAAGCTCTATAAAATAACAAGTTCAGAAAAAATGTTTGTGAACTCTGCACATCATCAAGCAGTAAAATCTTTAGGGAAAAATCTTATAGCTAATGCCTTTTCCGAGGATGGAATTATAGAGGGTATTGAGGCAATAGATCAACCTTTCTGTCTTGGAATCCAATGGCACCCTGAATTTTTAATTGATAAGAGTGATATAAAAATTTTTCAATCTTTTGTAGGAATCGCAAACCGTTGAACGTGGAAAAAAAAATAAGATTAGCAAAAATAATTTGCCATTCTGGGCATTGCTCTAGAACTGAAGCAGAAAAAATTATAAAAATGGGCAGGGTAACTATTGATGATAATCCTTATCAAGAATTCACTATATCAAACAGTCAAATAGGAAGAATCAAAATTGATGGAAAACTAATTCAGAAGTTAAGTTTAAAAGTTTGGTGTTTTTACAAACCCGAAGGGTTTGTTTGTTCAACTCGTGAGCAATATGGCCAAAAAAGTTTCTTTAGAATTCTACCAAAAGAACTTCCCAGAGTTGTATCAGTTGGAAGGTTAGATATAGAATCTGAAGGTTTGTTAATACTAACTAACTCCCCTGAATTATCTAATTTTCTAGAAAGACCCGAAAATAAAATTGAAAGAAAATATATTGTAAATGTATCAGGTGAAGTTTATGGCAACCGTTTTGAGTCATTAAAAAATGGCATCACCGTTAAGGGTATTAGGTACAAGGGACTTAAGGTGAAAAATTTAACTAATCATAAAAATAATAATATATTAGAAATTAAAATTTATGAGGGAAAAAATAGAGAAATACGTAAAATATTATCTTATTTTAAATTAACGGTAAAATTGCTTAAACGTACTCACTACGGACCATTTAGTATTAAGAAACTAAACCCTGGGGGTATAACTGAAATCAAAGATAGTAAATTAAAAAAATATTTAGAAAAAATTGATTTTAAAGATGCGAATAATTTCGGGTGAATTCAAAGGAAAAATTCTTATTAGTCCTAATAATAACGAGATTAGGCCCACTTCTGATAGGGGTAAAGAAGTTATATTTGATACACTATCTTCCATACTATACAAACAAGATAAGGAATATAAAGTAATTGATATCCTAGATATTTTTTGTGGAACAGGTTCTTTAGGAATAGAAGCTATATCTAGAGGTAGCAAAAATATATTCTTTATTGATAATTCAAAAAAAGCAATAAATTTAACAAAAATGAATTGTGAAAAATTAAATATCAAAGGTGTGAATCTTATTAATTATAATTTTTTTGACATAAATTTATCATTAATCAAACAGGCAGATGTTATTTTTCTTGATCCTCCTTACAAAATTTATGATCCATCAGAGATACTTCGAATGTTACTATCAAAAAAGTTATTAAAAATGAATGGTATTTTAATACTTGAAACTTCAGTGAAGAATGAGGTGCAAGATTTTAAAAAACTTAGATTATTAAAAAAAAAGAAAGTGTCTAAGTCATCATATTATTTTTTCATCAAAATTTAACTACTTTCTACCGAATAGTTTTTCAATATCATTTAGTTTTAATTCTACGTAAGTTGGCCTGCCATGATTACATTGTCCAGAGAAAGGTGTATCTTCCATTCTTCTGAGCAAATCATTCATTTCGTCGACTTCCATAGTTCTTCCAGCTCTTATAGAGCCATGACAAGCAATTGAGGAACAAATTTTATTTATTTTTTCTTCTAATGAATCTATATTACTTGTTTCAACTAATTCATCCATTAAATCCAAGACAAACTTTTTTATATTACAATTTCCAAGAATGATAGGAATTTCACGAACTATAATTGAATTATTACCAAATATTTCGATTTTCACTCCATACTCATCAGCAACTTTGATTGTTTTTTCAATGTTTTTAACAATCAAATCATCTAACTCAATTATAGCAGGTATCAACAAAATTTGTCTTTTTATTTCATTACCATAGTAATCCTTCTTAAGCCTTTCATAAACTATTCTTTCATGGGCAGCATGTTGATCAGTGATTACAATTCCTTTTTTATTCTCAGAAATTATATATGTATCATGCAACTGAGTTTTAGCAAAACCGAGTGGATATTGAGTGTTGAGGTCTGCTTCATGATTTTTATTGTGGACACTATCATTACTTTCAAACTGTGGGTTTTTAATTTTTGTTTCCTTTAGAAAAAGTTTATCTTGAGCTTCTTCATTAAAAATAAATTTATTAATAGCCTTTTTGGAATTTATTGAGCTAGCTAGATGGTTGGTTTTTTCTAAATTTTTCTTTATTGAGTTAATAATTAAAGATTTTAGAGATTGTAGGTCTCTAAACCTAACCTCATGTTTCATAGGATGAACGTTAATATCAACTTCCGAAGAACTACAATCAACAAACAAAACTAATTGTGGAAACCTATCGTGTGCGAGAAAGTCTCTGTATGCAACCCTGATTATAGAAGTTATAGACTTATCAGAAACTATCCTATTATTTACAAAGAAAAATATATTATTAGAGTTTGAAAAATTAAATGTTGGAATACCTAATAAACCACGTACTAGAAATTTTTCACTTTTTTCAGAGATTTTTATTGAATTATCTAAGCAATCATCTCCTAAAACTTTTGTAGATTTAAAAACTAATTTTTCATGCCAGTTTTTTTCTTTAATAGCAGGTGATTGGAAAATTTTTTTATCATCTACAAATAAATTAAATTCAATATCTAGAAAAGAGAGAGAAAATTTCTGAACAATTCTTTTTATTAAAAGTGCTTCATAATTATCGGATTTCAAAAACTTTAATCTTGCTGGAATATTAAAAAATAAGTTTTTTACCTTAATTGTGGTACCTCTAACCTTATTTGTAGGTTTGTTACTTTTTAACTTTCCCGCAGTTAAATTTATTTCAAAACCCAAGTAATTATTATTACTATTGGTTGATAAAAAAAAATCCGAAACCGAAGAAATAGAAGATAAGGCTTCTCCCCTAAACCCAAGAGTAGAAATATTAGTTAAATTTTCATTAAGAATTTTAGAAGTAGCATGCCTTCTAACGGACAATAATAAATCCTCATTCAATATACCTAAACCATTATCTGCCACTATAATTTCATTTTTACCACCACCTCTTATGTGAATATTAATTTTACTGGAATCAGCATCAATACTATTTTCTATAAGCTCTTTTACTACAGATACAGGCCTTTCTACAACTTCACCTGCTGCAATTTTATTAATTACAAAATCAGGTAAAATTTTTATTTTATATGTCATTTAAAAACCTTTTGGTCAATATTTTACCTTCCTCTACTGCTGGTTGATCAAATGGATTAACCTCAAGGAGTTTGCATATCAATATTACTTCAATAATAAAAAAAGAAATCAATTCAGCTATAGATTCTTCGTCTACGCAATCTAGTTGAATTTTTCTGACTGGTAATTTTTTTCTAATTAAGGTCTCACTTGTGGCAAGCATTTCTGAATAAAGCAAATCCTCTAAGGACTTCTGATTTAAAAAACTTAGCTTATTACCAATCCATGAGCAATCCAATTTATCAGATTTAATTTTTTTTCTAGAAATAAAACTAAAAGTTTTATCTTTTGGTCCATCCAAATAAAGTTGAAGTTGACTATGTTGATCAACTGTACCTATGGAATTTAATGGTGTAATCCCGACTCCACTTTTTCCAGTACTTTCAGCAAGTAATTGCTTATACCATAAAGATAAATTAAATAACGAATCAACATATGGCATGATCACAGAAGTACATTTTTTATTTTTACTTAGAATATATTGATTAAGTGATGAATTAAAATAGTAGTCGAAAAGTTTTGTATCAGAAGCTACTTTGTTAAAAAAATTTAGTCCACTTGAACAAAAAAGTTCTATATTAAACCCTGATAGTTTTGCAGGAATTAAACCAACTATAGAAAATATTGAAAATCTTCCTCCGATAAGACTTGAATGTTCAAGGTATGAGAATTCTTTAACTTCCTTTATCTTTTTCAAGGTACTATCCTTTGATTCAGTTATTACTATAAAATTTTCTTTTGTAGGAATTTTCTTATTCTTAAATTCATCTAATATAAAGCATAGCTGTGAAATTGTTTCTATTGTTTCTCCTGATTTTGAGGTAATCACAACAGCAGTTTTTTCTAAATCAATATTTTTCATCAAACTTGAAATAGACATGCAATCTACGTTTTCTATAAAAAAGATTTTAGGCTTTAATCTTGTAAGAAAATAATTATCACTTATCGAAACAAGGGTTTTTCCACCAAGACTAGACCCTCCTGTTCCTAAAAATAAAACGTTGTCGAATCTTTTAAGGTGATCTACTAAATTATATATTTCATTAAGTCTTGGTTTCTTTAGTTCTTGAAAAAACCCGAATTTACTCTCATTTATATTTTTAATTATAAAATTTTTTTCCTTTTCATATTTCGCTTTATCCTCTGAAGAGACTTTTGGCGAATTAGAAAAGGTTTGTTTTAGTTTCATCTTTTTTTTTCAGGAGAACCCACAATTAAAAAGAATAAATTATCACTATTAAAATTTTTTTTTATCATATTATTAATGTCTTCTAAATTCAGATTTTCTATAATTTTATCTCGCTCGCTGAAATAATCTTTTCCTAAATCATAAAATTGTACAATATTTAATAGATTAGCAATTGAAACCGTACTTGTGAAGTTTCTTGTGAAAGATCCTTTATAATAAGCTTTTGCTTCATCTAATTCTTTCTTAGTTATCCCTCGCTTACTTATTTTTGACCATTCTTCTTTAACCCTATCTATTGTATCGAAAACTGACTTATTTCTTGTTTGGAAACCGCCCATCATGAATCCGTCATGCATATACGATATTGGGTAGGAATAAATAGAATAAACCAGGCCTTTCTTTTCCCTTATTTGTTTATACAACCTTGACTGAAACCCCCCACCTCCAAGAATATAATTAGCTAATCTCAAAGAAAAGTAATCTTTGTCACTTCTACTTAATCCTGGATGTCCAAAAACTACAGAGCTTTGAGGTGTTTCAAGCTTAATTACTTTTTGTCCTCTGGGTAGATCAATAAATTTTTCAAAACTTGGTTTCACATTTTCAACAGAAAACTTTCCAAAAACCTTTTCAATATATTTCTTGATTGATTTCTCTGAGATATTTCCCGACACACCAATATGTAACTCTTTTATATTAAAAGAATTAATATGATGTTTAATCAAATCATCTTTAGTTATATTATCTAGTGTTTTTTTTGTACCCTTAATTCTTTTTGAAAAATTATTATTTTTAAAGAAAATATCATTGAATTTATTATTTGATAAAGTGGAAAGATCAGACTGGTCTATTTTTAGACTAGCTTCAATTTGTTTTAAAATTTTCTCTAAATCATTTTTATCGAATTTTGGAAAGTTCAAAACCTGGTCTAGTAATTCAAACCCTTGTTCTACTTGAGAGGAAATGACTTGAAAACTACCTTCAATCTTATTTTTTTGGGTACTTATGTTTAACTTTATGCCATTGAGCTTTTTAAACTCCCTTAATTGGACTCCGTTAAACTTACTGGTTCCTTCATCCATAGCTGAAGTCATCAAATATGACAACCCTTCCTTTCCATCAGGGTCTTGGGAGGATCCACCTCGTAATGAAAAACTTAAACTAATTATAGGGATCGAGTTGTCTTTTACAAACCAAAAAGAAGTATTTTTAGTTCTCAACTCACTTAAATCGATGCTTTTTGACTCACTAAAGACTAAAAGTATAATAAAAATTATATAAATGAATATCTTCAATTTTGTAGACTTCCAATTACATAGTTTTTATTTTCAATAAATTTTAACATCTCTTCTTTAACTAATTCAAGTGTTATGTCATCAAGATTTTTATTCCAGTTCTCAACTTCAGATAGAGTAAGCCCTACTGTAAGAGCTTCACCATAAATCTCTGAAGGCTTTAAAATTCCATCCATTCTATAAATACTATCGTAAAAATATTTTTTTTTCTCAGTTTCGAGCTTTTCTAAAGATAGTTCATTTTTGACAAATATTTTTATCTGTTCCATTATTAAGTTATCAATTTTTTTTGGTTCAATTTTTTCATTTGGAATTGCATAAAAATAAATATAACCTTCTCCTCTTGATAATCCTTGATAAAAACCACCAACCATAGAAAAAATCTTCTTTTTATTGACAAATTCGTCATATAATAAACTTGATGTTCCCCCAGCAATAATTTTCATTCCCAGGTCAAAGGCAATACCACGTTTGATAGACTTGTTGTAAGAATCAGTCCTGTAAAGTTTTTTCCAGATATCTTGTTTTACGGTAGGATGTTTTTTCTCAACAAAAACTTGTGAATTCAAATCAGGGTCCAATGTGTCTTTAAATTTTGATGTATTAATATTTTTTATTTTTGAAAAGTTTTTTTTTACTATTTCTTTAGCTTTTTTAAGATTTATATTTCCAGAAATTACAAGAATAGCATTCCTGGGCTCATAATGTGTTTTGTAAAAACTTTTAACATCATCGTAACTTAATTCCAAAATCTCATGTTTCCAACCAATTATTGGCCTCCCATAGGGATGGTTAGGATATAAAATACTTCGCATTGATTCATCTAATAATGACGATGGATCACTCTCTATTCTCTGAAATCTCTCCTCTAATATCACATTTTTTTCAATCTCAACATTTTTCTTTGTAAGTGTTAAATTTTTCATTCTATCAGCTTCAAGTTCAATGATTCTTTCGAAATGCTCGCTTGGATAAATTTGATAATATGCAGTATAATCATAGCTTGTAAAAGCATTCTCACTTCCACCAATTTGTGAAATGAAATTTGAATAGTAACTACCAGGGTGTTTTTTTGTCCCTTTAAACATTAAGTGTTCCATGAAATGAGCAAGTCCGCTTTTACCTTTTTGCTCAACATTTGAGCCAAAGTTGTACCATATCATTTGGGCTATTACCGGTGCCCGGTTATTTTCAATAACAACAACTTGCATGCCGTTCGGTAGAGTAAATTGCCTAGCCTTGGAAATAACTCCTGACGAAAATAGGAGTAACATGCTTAGCAAGCTTAAAAATATTAATTTAGAATTCATCTATTCTAATATAGGAAGATCACCAAAATTTTCTATATTAGTTTCTGGTTTATTTGAAAATTCTTGCACTGGAGGTTGTTGAGGAGTGAAATATCCAAAGGGTTGCTGTATTGGCGCTCTAAATGAATTTATATTTTGACTTGGTAGGTATCTTCTTGAAAAATTATAACCTTTGTCATAGACAGGCTTGTAATATATGTTTCCTTCTTTGTAACCTTGTACATATTCACCATAAACCCATTCACCAATTGTAAACCTACGGTTTTGCTTGAATTGTTCTAATGAATCAGATGGTGTTTTTGACGAAGGCAGAGAGAAATCTGGAGCAATGAAATTTGAAACTCTAGGCTGTACAGTTTGTGGACTCGGCATAAATGACATTTGAGATTGATCTACAAAGTTACTCTTTTTATTTGATATTCCGCTCTTAGTTGCCCTTTTGCCAAAATCTGGAGGTAACACAAGTTCAGGTGTTGAATTAATTAATTCTCTTTCTGCATCTTCATCAGTTAATCCAACATACTCTTTAATAGAACCACATGAGTTGACTAGCAATAAAATCGAGAATGTAATAGTAAGCTTTAAAGTTTTATTCAAAATCATCACACATATATCCACCATTAACATAATCCTCTATTACGCGAATACAATTGTTTTGAATTCCAAATAGTTCCATTTTTTCTTCTTTACTCATTGGTATTGGTGCATTTACCTGAGGGGTATTTTTAAGAATTCTGGGTGGAGTAATATTATTTGGTAAATTATTATTCATCATTGGATAACCAAAATTATTAGTATAGGAAAAAGGCACAGGATTAGGCTGATCTATGGAGTATTGTGGGAACGGTGGTGGTGGTG
>Ga0055584_100000271_pt1 | contig 48906 bp, 41 predicted proteins | sample OSDHelmetaG_FD_58716 | JGI IMG/M metagenome (GOLD analysis project Ga0055584, IMG submission 58716) | Pelagic marine sediment microbial communities from the LTER site Helgoland, North Sea, for post-phytoplankton bloom and carbon turnover... | ecosystem: Environmental > Aquatic > Marine >... | reverse complement strand
ATTTCGGTGGTTTGTCAGTGGGGGGCATTGCACGGAACAAACATGGCTTTAGCTTGTCGCTGCCGGGCGTTGTCCATATGCGCCATACATGGCTTGAGGAGAATCGATTTTCGCGCGGGCAACCGGCTACGGGTGCTGAACTTGCCGATGATTTGCAGCGTTTTTGCGATACTTATGGGCCCGATGCAATTGCAGCCTGCATTGTGGAGCCGGTTGCGGGTTCTATCGGTTGCTTGCCGCCGCCAACCGGATATCTTGAGCGGTTACGCGACATTTGTACGAAAAACGGTATCTTGCTTATTTTTGACGAAGTTATTTGCGGGTTTGGACGGCTGGGCACAAATTTTGGGGCCGACCGATTCGGCGTCGTGCCCGATATGATCACCATGGCGAAAGCGCTCACAAACGGTGCCGTGCCCATGGGCGCTGTTGCGGTGAATACGAATATTTATAATACGCTTATGGATGCCGCACCGGATGGTGCCATTGAGCTTTTCCACGGCTACACCTATACCGCCCATCCTGTCGCCTGCGCCGCCGGCCTGGCGTCGCTGGACATTTATGCGGCTGAGGGCTTGTTCGATCGCGCGGCTGACCTAGAAAAGCCATTTTTGGATATCCTGTTCGACATGCGGGATTTACCAATCGTGACTGATATTCGTGGAATTGGCCTGCTGGGCACAATCGACATGGCGCCGGATGGGGCTATCGGCAAGCGCGGTTATAAAGCTCTAAAAGCCTTTTTTGATGCGGGTGTGCTGGTGAAAATGACTGGCGATTCAGTGCTTCTCGCACCACCATTCATTGCGAGCGAAGACGAAATTGGGGAAATGTTAGGGAAAGTTCGCGCGGTTATTGAAGCGTTGTAAACTTTTTGACTATGGGGTCAATCGACGGCCTCGATGGAAATGGGGTCGCCGGGTGCCACGGCTGCCAATCGCGTGACATCGTCCACCGCCTGTGCCCAAACATTGCACGGGCTAGCCAGGCGAATTTCATCACCCTGGGAAATGGGGGTTGGGCCGAATCCGATGGCAATCGCATCGCCGTCCGGCCAAAAGGCGATTTCGCCGGCATCGACCACCGCTTTTGCATCGGATTCGCGGGCTGCGGATACCGGCGTTGCAAAATAAACTTCATCGCCCCATGTCATCGCGGACGCAGTGAAGGGCAGTGCTGCCAAAATCTTATCGGCGGTTGGTGTCGGCAGGGTTTCTACCGTAAGGGCGATGTCGCCCACGGCAATGCGGATAAGTGCCATTACTGCGCCGGGCTTTGCGCCTGAATGATTGCTGTTTTAGCGTTGATCTTGCTGACGAGACCATCAAGGCCTTCGCGCTTGACGGTCATATTGTATTCGGATCGTTTGGTTGCCAATTCGCTAATGCTGCCTTTTAGGAAAATATCCATGATTTGCCAGCCTTTGCCTGTATTGCGCAGCAAATAATTCAAGCGGATCGCTTTGCCATTCTTTTTGATGAGTTCGGTTTTAATAAGCCGCGTATCTCGAGGAGATTTCACCGCTTTCACGATTCTGAATGATTCGCCGGAATAGCCGTTGAACCGGTCCGCATAGGTGGCTATCGTGAACCGTGCAAAAGCGCTCACCAATTTCTTTTGTTGCTCCCCATTAAAGGATTTCCAGGATCGGCCGACGGCATATTCAATCATGAACGGAAAATCGAATGTCTTAGAAAGTACGGGCTCTAACGTGGAGTTTCGTCCATGATAACCGAGCACAGTCGCCCGTTTCATAACGTCCAACAATGTGGCGTTAAAAGTCTCGATGACTTCCTTTGCTGTCGCTTCCTCCTTTGCCTGAGCTTGGGGTGCGATCAATAAGATACCAACTATTGTAACTTGCAGAAATTTGTAAATTTGCTTCATCATTCCAACCTTGGTTTCATATTCGTTATACCTGTAATCCGATACGGCGTAACGTTTCAATTCACTTTCAGGAAATAGACTGTGATTAAGGAATTTTTGCGGCAGTGGGATGGTATTTTTGTGCGGATCGTAAATTTTTGCGCACGTAGAGCAATTTATGTGATTTTGACGGCGATTGTGCTGTCGACTGGCATCTTCCACTACGTCGTAAACAACGCAAAAATTAATTCCGATACTAGCGATATGTTGTCGCCGGTCCTGCAATTTCGGCAAGATTACACCAACTATAAAAAGGCCATGCCGGCTTTCGGGCCTTCTTTAGTAATCGTCGTGGAGGCGCCGAACCCCGATCAGGCGGAGGATGCAGCGCGTGAATTGGCCGAACGGCTGCGTAAAAGTAAGGAAATTAGAGGGCCCGTTAAGTATCTCGCTGCAGATCCGTTTTTCACGAAAAACGGTCTCTTATATCTAAAGCCTCAGGACCTTGAAGAGCTGGCAAATCGTCTGGCAGATGCGCAGCCCTTGCTCGCAAGCCTCAGCGCAGACCCCAGTTTACGCGGTTTGTTTGACGTGCTGACACTAGCGTTAAGCCAGGTGGAGAAGGGGGCCGCTGCCCCGCCCGGCTTACCCCGTGTCCTCGATCATCTTTCCATTGTGGCGGAGGCGCGCGCTAAGGGGCGCTCGGACGAACTCTCGTGGCGGCGCCTGATTTCGGGGAAGCCCGGTGAGTCCAAAATTGCGCGCGAATTCATCCGAGTGGGAATCGCGTTGGATTTTTCAAGTCTTGGCCCCGCGAAAAGATCAATGAAGATCGTTCGTAAAGTGGCCGAGGTCGCGGCGCTGACACCGGAACATGGCATCCGCGTTAGGATTACCGGCGGCAACGCTATGGCCACCGAGGAATTGGGCAGTGTAACTGACGGTGCGCAAAAAGCCGGCTGGATTTCACTAGTACTGGTCGCGCTAATGCTTTTTGTCGGCCTCGGTTCTTCGAGGTTGGTACTTGCTACACTGCTTACTCTGATAACGGGTTTAATTTGGACAGCCGGGTTTGCAATCGCTGCTGTTGGGCATCTAAACCTAATTTCGGTTGCCTTCGCGGTATTATTCATCGGTCTTGGGGTCGATTTTGGAATCCATTTTGCGCTACGCTTTCGTGAAGAAATCTCAGCAGGTAAACCGCAGGCTGAAGCGTTGGAGCAGGCTACCAAGGATCTTGGCGGTGCATTGACCCTTTGTGCGGCTGCGGCGGCGATTGGGTTCTTTTCGTTTTTACCGACGAATTATGTGGGCCTTGCGGAACTGGGACTAATCTCTGGTGTGGGTATGTTTTTGGCGCTTGCGGCGAATTTTACGTTGTTGCCGGCGCTGTTAACGGTAATGCCGTTTAAGGTGAAGCTTCGCCAGCCGCTTTTCCGCATTGTTATGCCTGAAGTCGTCATAAAGCGATTTGGTAGCGTGCTGGCTGTTGGTGCATTGGTTCTCGGACTGGCAAGCGCGTTTCTCGTACCACAAGCGCGATTCGACTTTAATCCGCTGCATTTAAAGGATCCAACAACTGAATCCGTGCAAACCGCGATGGATTTAATGGCTGACCCAAAAGTGTCGCCGGAAACGATTTCAATACTGGTTACGGAAAAAGAGACCGCTGCTAAGTTCTCGAAATCTTTGCCGAAATTGCCGGAGGTGAGCAGGGTCGTTTGGCTTAAAAACTTTGTGCCTGATCACCAGCAGGAAAACGCCGATATGATCCAGAATATCGCCTTTACGATGTTATCGGTGTTCGACACATCCAACCGGAAAGATCCGCCCGGTAAAGCGGATATCAAAATTTCCACGAAGAATTTCCAAGAACGACTATTGCAGGCGGTGGAAAATAAGAAATTGGACGGGGCTCTTTCGGCTAGCGCGCGACGATTGGCTGTTGCACTTTTACCTTTCACCCGTAATACGGAAGGGTTAAAGGCGTCGGTTACCGACCTGCAAGATGCGTTTTTGGATCGTTTTGAAGGTCGCTTACTGCGATTGAAACAGTCTTTGGAGGCTTCGCCTTTCGTGGAAAGTGACATACCGGTGGCGCTTCATGGTCGGTATGTGGCGCGCGACGGACGATATCGGGTTGAGATTTATCCCACAGAAAATGTAACGAATAATGAGGCGATGCAGCGGTTTGTCGCGGCTGTACGTGAACATATTCCCTCTGTCACGGGGGTTCCCGTCGTTCTTGTGGAATCCGGGCGTATCGTTTTAGAGGCCATAGCTCAAGCGTCTCTGACCGCCTTGGTCTTTATTTGCATACTGTTGATCGTCATTTTACGAAACATTTGGGATGCTTTGTTGGTTTTGCTTCCGTTGATGTTGGCTGCAGTATGGACGGTGGCCGCATCGGTTATTTTCAATCTGCCATTTAACTACGCCAATGTAATCGTCGTACCGCTACTGTTGGGACTTGGCGTGGCAAGCGGCATTCATCTGGTCATGCGCTCACGACTGGGATTGAACGAATCGGCATTGCTGCAAACCAGTACGCCAAGAGCCGTTGTTTTTAGTGCGCTGACGACGATTGGGTCATTCGGGAGCCTCGCCGTGTCAAACCATCGTGGGACGGCTAGTATGGGCGAACTGCTAATGGTCGCAATTGGCTTTACCTTATTGTCGACTCTTGTCATTTTGCCTGCCTTGATGGGATGGTTAGATCGCCGAGGGCTTCGGCAGACAAGATAGAATTAATCATGACGGTATTTTTGACAGGCGCGACCGGTTTTGTTGGGTCGGCAGTTTTACGAAAACTATTGGCGGCGGGGCATGAAGTGCGTGTGCTCGCACGCGAGAATGGCGACCGCCGTAACATCGAAGGGGTTCCCTGTGAGGTTATCGAGGGAGATCTGGGAGATGCCAACACCTATAAGGCGGCCCTGAAGGGCTGTAGCGGCGTTTTTCACGTTGCTGCTGATTATCGGATATGGGCACCGGATGCGGTGGCCATGAATCGAATCAATGTCGACGGAACGCGCGATCTCCTACGGCTGGCTACGGAATGCGGCGTGGATCGAATCGTTTACACCAGCAGCGTTGCAACGTTGGGTTTGAACAAAGATGGAACGCCGTCGAATGAAAACACACGGTGCAGTTATGCGGATATGATCGGTGTTTATAAGCGGTCGAAGTTTCTCGCCGAGGCAGAAGTTCATCGATTGGTGAGCGAAGAGAGCATTCCTGCCGTGATCGTTAACCCATCAGCGCCCATTGGCCCACGCGATATTAAACCGACGCCGACCGGGCGCATTGTGGTCGATACCGCCAGTGGGAAGATGCCGGCCTATGTGGACACCGGCTTGAATTTCGTCCATGTGGAGGATGTGGCGGATGGCCATCTGTTAGCCTATGAACATGGCAAAATCGGCGAGCGGTATATTTTGGGTGGAGAGAACTTTACTTTATTACAGATGCTTACAGAAATTTCTGAATTTGTTGGGCGAAAGCCGCCATCCATTAAACTACCGCAAAATTTGCTGTTGCCGATTGCCTATCTAGTCGAGTCTCTATCGCGGCTTACCGGGAGTTGGGAACCGTTCGTAACGGTGGACGGCGTGAAAATGTCCAAGAAGTTAATGTATTTTTCCTCCGATAAGGCCAAGGAAGCGCTTGGCTACAAGACCCGTCCAGTAAAAACAGCCGTCGCGGATGCCGTAGAGTGGTACCGTTCGAACGGCTACTTGAAACCGTAAAATACCCCCTATTTCCCTAAACTAAAGCTTTTGAGCGCCCGTTGATGCGGCGATTTGTCGGCACTGATCAATGGGGGCAAATTGTTTACTTACCCTGGGGTGGCTGGTATGAACAATGCGATAAAGAAACGGTTCTAGAGCGAATCGGATAACTTAATTGAGGGGCATTTCCATGCGCGTGATTTTGTCGAAGCCCAGAGGTTTTTGCGCAGGCGTTGTTCGTGCGATCGATATCGTTGAATTGGCGCTTAAAAAATATGGACCGCCGGTCTATGTGCGTCACGAAATCGTCCATAACAAGCGTGTGGTCGAAGATCTCAAGGCGAAAGGCGCGGTGTTTGTCGAAGAATTGGATGGGGTTCCCGATGGAGCCCATACGGTTTTTAGTGCCCACGGCGTGTCGCAAAAGATTGCCGATGTCGCAGAAAGTAGGAATTTGCCGGTCATTGATGCGACCTGCCCGTTGGTCGCAAAAGTGCACAAGGAAGGTCAACGATATTCTGCGGACGATTTTGATATCATTTTGATCGGCCATGAAGGGCATCCGGAAGTGGTCGGCACGATGGGACGGATACCAGGTCAGGTGTATCTGGTGTCTAGTGTTGATGATGTTGCGAAGCTCAAAGTGAGCGATCCGGAAAAGCTCGCCTATGTTACGCAAACTACGTTGAGTGTGGACGATACGCGTGACGTTATTGAGGCACTGAAATCGCGGTTTCCCGCGGTTGTTGGGCCGGACGTAAAGGATATTTGTTACGCGACCCAAAACCGGCAAACTGCTGTGCGGGATCTGGTTGGTCAAGTTGATGTTTTATTGGTTGTGGGGGCTCAAAATAGCTCCAATTCCAATCGGCTTCGTGAAATTGGTGCGGAATTGGATGTGCCGAGTTATTTGATCGATGATGCGACGGCGCTAGATAAAACTTGGTTGGAAGGGGTCGAAGCGGTGGGGATTTCCGCAGGTGCCTCGGCGCCAGAAGCTTTGGTTCAAGAACTCATTGAGCGATTGAGTGAGATCGCTGAAATTGAGGTGGAAGAGTTCGACGGTATAAATGAAAACGTACAGTTTAAGTTGCCGGACGAATTACGTGATGTTGCTGCTTAGGCGGCGTTAGAAAACAAGAGGGCGCGTCGGTTTTGCGATGCCGCCTATGTAGAATTCGACTTTGGGGAAGTTGAGGCAGAAATGGCCGTACCTATCATTCAGCAGTATCGTGTTGCGACATACATTATCAAGCAACGCCTTCGTCGAAATCATAAATACCCATTGGTATTGATGCTGGAACCTTTGTTCCGGTGTAATCTGGCGTGCCCCGGTTGCGGTAAGATCGATTATCCCGATCCGATTTTGAACCAACGATTGTCTTATGAAGAGTGCATGGAGGCTGTCGATGAGTGCGGTGCGCCGATGGTATCGATTCCCGGTGGCGAGCCTTTGCTGCACAAGGAAATGAAGCAAATCGTAGAAGGCATCATCGCGCGCAAGAAATTTGTCTATCTTTGCACCAATGCGCTTCTTCTCGAGAAGAAGATGGATCAATTTACGCCGTCTAAATATTTGACCTTCTCTATCCATCTGGATGGGTTGGAAACGCACCATGATCGTGCGGTGGATCAAGATGGTGTATTCCAGCGCGCGGTTAAGGCGATCAAGGAAGCAAAGCGTAGGGGTTTTCGGGTAAACGTTAACTGCACGCTTTTTGATCAAATGAATGCGCAAGAAGCGACCGAGTTTTTTGACTTTGCAACAGATGAGCTAGGCGTGGATGCGATCACTATGTCGCCCGGCTACGAATATGAGCGTGCGCCTGATCAACAACATTTTTTGTCCCGTAAAAAGACGAAAAACTTGTTCCGTGACATATTTCGCATTGGAAAAGAGAAGGGACGCAAGTGGCCGTTCAGCGCATCTTCGTTGTTTTTGAATTTTTTGGCTGGAAATGAAGAGTACAAATGTACGCCGTGGGGAATGTCGACGCGCAACGTGTTCGGTTGGCAGCGACCTTGTTACCTTCTTGGTGAAGGCTATACTGAGACGTTTAAAGAGCTGATTGAAGACACCGAGTGGGAAAAATACGGCACCGGCAATTATGAGAAATGTGCAAATTGCATGGTTCATTGCGGGTATGAGGCTACTGCCGTTAACGATACGTTTTCGAATCCTCTTAAAGCGCTATGGGTTGCAATGCGTGCCCTTAAAACAGAGGGTGAGATGGCACCTGAAATAGATCTCACCAATCAACGGCCCCCAGATTACGTCCATGAAGAACTTGTGGATGGGTTCATGGCGCGGCTGGAAGTTGAAGATTCCAAGCAGGGCGGTAGTTTCAAGGGAAGTGGGAAAAGCAAGTCCACGGACGAAGCAAATGTCCAGGCTGCTTAATCGACGCCTTCGATCCGACAAAGCACTTCGATCGCGGTTTTCGGAATAGTTTTCAAAGAATTTATGGCGGCTCTACTATCTCGTGCGAGCTGAAGTAGGGCTGGTAGCTGGCCTGGGTTAGGGACCAGCCGCCGAATGACCTGGAAGGGCAGCACATTGCCCGTTTCGCTTAATCCTGCCAATGCGGCTTCCGGAATAGCGTCCTTTGCGGTGTCTGCCACAGTACGTATGATGATGAAGGGCACGCCCCTTTGCTTAGCGTATTCGCCAAGAATATGACTTTCCATATCCACCGCATGGGCCTTGTACTCCCGGAAAAGGCCCTCCTTATCCTTTGGATTGGCCACCGCAACGTCCATTCCCATATGGAGGGTGGAAGGTGGTTTGGACGGTAGGGCTGTGGAAAATTTTGCACGCCACTTTGAATCCGTTTCAACCAATTGATTGTCGCTGGTGACGATTGCTGCCGGTACGAGGAGTGTGCCGGCTATCAGCGCCGGGTCCAGGCCGCCCGCAACACCGATACTGGCAATACCGCTGATGATCTGTTTTTCAATATGTTCGCAGGCTATGGCAGCGCGCTCAGGTCCCGGGCCGGCGCAATGAATGTAGGGTCGTTGTTCGAGTGGTAAATACCGGGTCAGGGCGTCGAGACATTCCGCCTCCGACTGCATGCCGGTAATGAAGGCAACTGGCGTCAAATGCCGTGAGGTGTTGTTTTGCTATTGGAATCGCAAAGATTCCGATAGCGGCTCAAAGCCCAGATTGGGAAGAAAACGCTGTAGCCATGATAGCGTAGGTAAAAGACCTTGGGAAAGCCGACAGCATTGTAATACTCTTCATCCCATTTGGCGCCGGCGCGCGGCGCTTTCATCAAATATTCCACGCCTTGCTTCACGGAAGCATCGTCAACGTCACCTGTGGCCATCAGCCCGAGTAACGCCCAGGAAGTTTGAGTCGGTGTGCTGGCCTTGCACGCATCCTTTTGCTCATCCCAATAGCTGGCGCCATCTTCGCCCCAACCGCCGTCAAAGCGTTGTCGAGATTTGAGCCATTCGACCGCCTTGCGGATATAAGGTGCTTGCATATCCTCGCCGACAGCGTTTAGCGCGCACAGTGCTGACCAGGTACCATACACATAATTAGTGCCCCAGCGACCGAACCAAGAACCGTCTTCTTCCTGTTCGCTTTTGATAAATTCAATGCCCCGGCGAACAGTTTCATTTTCGAGTCCGTATCCCAATTGGGTCAACATTCCAATACACCGAGCCGATACATCTACGGTCGGCGGGTCGAGCAACGCGCCATGATCTGCAAACGGAATATGGTTTAGCGAATAATGCGTGTTATCCGCATCGAAGGAACCCCAGCCGCCGTTTTTACTCTGCATGCCAATGATCCATTCAGCGGCACGCTCTAAGCATTCCTTGAATTCCGGGTCTTTCGCGCGCTCGATCGACATCGCAGCAACGGCGGAATCATCGACATCAGGATAGTGGCTGTTCCAATACTGGAACGCCCAGCCACCGGGACGTAGATTCGGTCGATTGTCACCCCAATCGCCGACAAAGTCGAGCACCTGACGATCCTTAAGCCAGGTCAATGACTTGTGCGCCGAAGCAATGCTTTCGCTGTCGCCAACTTCCAGCAACGCTTGGGCAGCCAGTGCTGTATCCCAAATAGGTGATAGGCATGGTTGGCAATAAGCTTTGTCGTCTTCAACGACCAACAGTTTTTCGATCGCGGCTTTTGCGATTACAAAATCTTCATTGTCCTTCGTATATCCGAGCGTGTGGAACGCCATGACGGCGTTCGCCATGGCTGGATAGATACCGCCAAGGCCGTCCTCACCGTTTAGACGCTCTGTAACAAAGGCCAATGCCTTTTCGATGCCTTTGGTCCGGGGACGTCGAGGCATATAAGGTTCGATACGCCGTAATAATTTGTCCATTAGCAGAAAGAATTCACCTGCCAAGGTGCCGGTGGAATTAGTGAGATAGCACTTCTCTTCTTCCGGCGAGGTCTCGAATAACTCTCGAATATCCACGTTGCGCGGATTGACGGTCTGAGGCTTCAGCGTCATTAAAATAAGCAACGGCGCTATGACGGTACGCGACCAATAGGAAATTTTGGAGAGGTGAAAAAAGAACCATTTCGGCAAATGCATTATTTCGATTGGCATCACCGGTACGGCGCGCCACGGGACCTGACCGAACAGCGCGAGGGTTATGCGCGTGAATACATTACAGTTTGCAGCGCCGCCAGCAGCGAGAATCGCTGTTCTTGCGCGTTCCATATGAGGGGCGTTTACATCATCGCCGGCTAGCTTTAGTGCGAAGTACGCTTTTACACTGGCACTTAGGTCAAAATCCCCGTCATGGAAAAGTGGCCAACCACCGTGATCGCCCTGGCATTCGCGCAGGTACACCGCAATCTTCTGTTCGAGTACCGGATCGATCTCATCGATGAAGTGCTTAAGTAAGATGTATTCGGAAGGAATTGTCGCATCGGCTTCGAGTTCGAATACCCAATGGCCGTCCATTCCTTGCATTTCACGCAAGCCACGCGAAGTCTGTTCGATAACAGCATTGAGTTGCTGATCGAAAGACTCCTCTTTCGTCCTCGTTTGGTCTTGGACAAGACCGCCCGCGGGCAATGCGCCAGAAAATGAACTCATCAGGTCTATTCGACTAAATTGTTGCACGTGCGAAAATACTAAATATGCGCCTTTATTTGGTACTGGGCCATAGAATGTCAAGGAATACCGGCCCAATAAGTCATAACTATGACAGTGTGTATCCTTGCAGCAACATTTATGCCGCCAAGGAGCCGGAATACCTTGTTTTCAGCGAATATCGCGCAAAATCGCCTTTGCAGCGGCTTTTCCGGACCTAATAGCGCCTTCGATGGTCGCAGGCACCCCAGTATTCGTCCAATCTCCGGCTAATTTAAGGTTTTGTGACGTGGTATCCGTGTTGGCGCGTAGCGGCAACGATTGTGGCGTTTGCGCGAAAGTTGCCCGTTTTTCTTTCACAACGCGAGCCAGTTTGGGCGGTGATTCGCCTATTTCCAGTGCTTTGGAAACATCTGACCAAGTGAGCGCGATTATCTCCGAAGTGGATTTCTTGGCCAAATCTTTCGCAGCGCTTACGGTAACAGAGATGATGTCGTCTCTCATAAATAGCCACTCTGCGGTTCCCCCCACGACGCCCATAAAGTTCACCGGCGCTGCGGAAACAGGTGGTGTGTCGAGGCGGAAATGCACATTTACGATGGGATAGTGCAATTGTGGGGGAGATATCTCTTCTAAAATATCTCCAAGTACCGGTGCGGGGAGCGCTAAAATTGCAGCGTCGCCTTTTTCAAGCTCGACATCTCCATCGGCAAAATTCAACGCGGATATGGCAGATCCGTCTGTCGATTTTCGAACACCGCGAAGACGAGCGCCAAATCGAATTTTCGCGCCCACATTCTCTAAATATGTAAGCGCTGGATCGACGAAACTATCCGATAGACCGGTCTTGGCGATCAGCGGGCGGGAAGCTTTCCCACCGCGTCCAAACGTTTCGAGCAGAACCGGCCACAACAATAGTGCCGCGCCTTCGTCGGCAGGAGTGTTCAATACGGAAACCGCAAGTGGTTCCCAATAGCGCTTAAAGAGAGGACCCTCAGGGTCGAATACGTCGGTCACGCGTGTGTTGGGGGTCGCTGTAGAGAGTTTTATTGCTTTCAGGTAATCGATGGCGCTACTGCCTGGAACACGGCGTTTCTTCGAGAAAACCCACCAGGGGAATCGACCCAAATTTGGCCTGACGCACCACCGCTCTGATGTTGCCACGTCGAAAAAGTGGAAGGCCGGTTCCTCCGGGCCAACTAAGCTGTCTTCGGCACCGATAATCCGTAGATAGTCCATTACGGCCGTATTACCGCTTAACAATAGGTGATTTCCGTTGTCGATCATGCGGTCGATGGTCGTGTCGTGAAAGGAACGGCATCGCCCGCCGGCGTGGGTCGATGATTCATAGAGCGCAATTTTGCGGCCGGCGTGCGCCAGTGTTACTGCCGCAGATAGGCCTGCGACACCGGCACCGACAATGTGAGTGACCGCCATTTCGGTTTAAAAAAGGCCGTAGCGCAGGACTATCCAAATTTTCCGTAATTTGGATACTTTGACCGGTTCGTTCAATCGGTCCCAACCGCGTGCACGTAATTCATCCAGAACGGCGTGATAGACATGCATCATGACGATTGCCGGGCGCATGGCCTTTTTCGAACAATCCGACATTGCTATAACCGTGTCGGTAAAGCTCTGCTCTGCCATGTCGGCAAGCTCATCGCACAGGGCACTGATATTAGGATGTCCCAAGACCGTTTCGGGGTCGTCGCTATCGATTTGATGCTTCTTTAGCAGATCACTGGGTAGATAAAGCCGTCCACGGTCAGCATCTTCGCGCACGTCTCTCAATATATTGGTGAACTGCAATGCTTGTCCGAGCGCTAAGGCGACAGTGTCCCGAGCTTGGTTCGTTTCGCCGAATACGCGGACCGACAAAAGGCCAACAGCGCCTGCGACCCGCGCGCAGTAAAGTTTCAGTTCGTCCATAGACGGTGCGCGCAAATCATCCTGCGCGTCCATATCCATACCGTCTATGAGCGCGAGAAAGTCTTTCTTTTGCAGATCATAGTCTCGAACGGGGCCTAAAAGTGCACGGGCCGTGGGTTTGGTTGGTGTGCCCGCGTAGAGCAAATCGATTTCCGTTCGCCAGTCGGCGAGGCCGTTTTTCTTCTCTGCATATGGCAAAGGATCATCGGCGATATCGTCAACTTCACGACAAAATGCGTAGATTGCATACATCGCTTTGCGCCGCGCTTCCGGCAGCACTTTCATGCCACTGATAAAAGAGGAACCCGATGCTTCGACGACGCGGTGCACATGTGCCCAAGCGTCTGTCAGATCATCTGCCAGATCGTCGGAGGGGAGAGGGGTGTCCGACACGATAATACCCTTTAAAGAACCTTACGGCGTTAAGCGCTTTTCGATTCGTCCAACGCGACGTCTTTGCCGAGTGCTTCAAGCGCAGTCGCCGTTATGTGACGGGCGTTAAGCCCAGCTTCGTCATACATATCGAACGGGCTTGCTTGATCTTGGAACTTATCAGGCAGCGTCATGGGGCGAATTTTCAGGCCGGGTACGATCTTGTCATGGCGGATCAGATGATCCATCACACGCGCGGCAAACCCACCGATTGAACCCTCTTCGATGGTAATGAGCACCTCATGTTCTTTGGCAAGCCGTTCCACCAGGTCAGTATCCAATGGTTTCGCGAAGCGGGCGTCCGCAACGGTTGTGGGAAGTCCCTTAGCGGCAAGTTCGTCTGCTGCCTTCATAACCTCGACCATGCGACCGCCATAGGACAAAATCGCAACTTTGCTGCCTTCCTGAATGATTCGGCCTTTGCCGATCTCTAATACTTCACCAAGCTCCGGCATATCGACGCCGACAGATTCACCGCGCGGGAAACGGAAAGCGCAAGGCCCTTCATCATAGGCGACGGCTGTTGCCACCATGTGGCAAAGCTCTGCTTCGTCGGCGCAGGCCATCAACACGAAATTGGGCAAGCACCCGAGATAGGCAACGTCGAATGATCCTGCATGTGTTTGGCCATCCGCGCCGACAAGGCCTGCGCGGTCAATCGCGAAGCGTACCGGCAGTTTCTGAATGGCAACATCGTGGACAATTTGGTCATAAGCACGTTGCAGGAATGTTGAGTATATAGCTGCAAAAGGCTTATAGCCTTCGGCCGCCATACCCGCGGCAAAAGTGACTGCATGCTGTTCTGCGATACCCACGTCGAACATGCGGTCCGGGTGAACTTTCTCGAACAAATCCATGCCGGTACCGTCGGGCATTGCGCCGGTCAGACCGACCACCTTGTCATCGATATTTGCGTGTTTAATGAGGCTTTCGGCGAACACCTTAGTGTAGGCAGGTGCATTCGATGTGCCCTTTTTTTGCTCGCCGCTGTTGACATCAAAGCTGGCGACACCGTGATAGCGGTGCGTACTCTTCTCAGCAGGTTCGTAGCCTTTGCCTTTGACGGTGACTGCGTGGAGCAATACAGGTCCGGGTAACTCGGATTCTTTGAGGTTTTTCAAGACAGGAATCAGATGGTCAAGATTGTGACCATCGATGGGCCCTACATAGTAAAAGCCTAATTCTTCAAAAAGTGTGCCGCCGGTGAACATGCCACGCGCATATTCTTCCGCACGCTTGGCCGCCATTTCAATGGGATGGGGCAATTTTTCGGCGATGTCACGACCGAGCTCGCGCAAGCCGCGATACTGTTTCGAGGACAAGAGGCGGGATAGATAGTTATTTAAGGCGCCGACGGGCGGTGCGATAGACATCTCGTTATCGTTCAACACGACAATCATCCGGTTGCCATTTGCACCCGCATTGTTCATCGCTTCATAGGCCATACCCGCGGTCATGGAGCCGTCACCTATGACAGCGATGACGTCGTTGTTCTTGCCGGAGAAATCGCGCGCCTGCGCGAAGCCTAGACCAGCTGAAATTGACGTGGATGAATGCGCTGCACCGAACGGGTCGTACTCACTCTCAGAGCGTTTAGTGAAGCCAGAAAGGCCACCTTTCTGACGGATCGTGCGAATACGGTCACGGCGTCCGGTCAAAATCTTATGGGGGTAGCACTGATGGCCGACATCCCAGATCAAGATGTCATCGGGTGTGTTGAATACATAGTGAATGGCAGTGGTAAGCTCGACCACCCCTAAGCTGGCACCCAAATGACCGCCAGTTTGGGACACTGCGTCGACTAATTCAGCGCGCAATTCATCAGCAATCTGACGAATATCGTCTTCCGGAAATTCACGCAAATCCGGCGGAAATTTAATACGGTCCAGTAACGGCGTTTCTACGGCCACAATATTTGCTCCCACGTTCGGGACATGACGTCCACGAATTATGCTTTAGAATCAATAACAAACACAGATTTACCGCGTTTATTTCCCCTTCAAGCGCGCACTTCCGATCATCCTATCAGATTCGCACGGAAAATCACCTGCGGAGATAGCGTTTTCCGCGCTCGCGGGCAATAGTTTTAGGCCTTTAAGTAGGTAAAAATCGCGTACTAGGCTGTCTTTCGCCCCGGCGATAGAGAACATTGGCCTCGGTCCGGGTTGGGCTCGACAGACACCTTTAAGACGTCTGACAGTTGGTCAGCCCCACCAATGTAGTGTCCGTTAATCCAGATTTGGGGCACCGTGACCGGCGTTTTGGGTCCTACAATGGGTTTCACGCGAGCCAACATTTCATATAGCGCCCGTGGTTCGCGCACGACGTCATGATATTCATAGGAGACTTTGGCTTCTTCCAGATATCCCTTTGCCCGCTTGCAATGCGGGCAGGTTTCTTTGCCGTAAACATGGGTGCCTTGAACGGCGGTTCGCTTCGCGTGGGCGTCAATGATGGCTTCTGTGAGCACACCTCGATTGAGCGCATGGCCTTGGCTAACGATTTTACCTTCCACCATGACGATGGGGGCATGCCAACCGCCTTTGGGCAGCGGTTTCCACCATTCGCTCAGCCATTCTCGCTCGTCGAGTTCCACATCGACACCGGCAAGCTCGGTATCGAACGTATCTTGGATAACGTCTTTGGTGAGCGAACATTCACCGCAGGGGATACTGACTTTGAAGGGCCCCCAAGCACCGGCCCATTTGTAAAGCGTCACTTCGATGGCGTCGTTAGACATAGTGCACTCCTATCGCAAAATTGGATCCCCAAAATCTATTTAGAGGAGAGGGACGCTCACTACCAGTGTACCTCACGAGTGTTTGAGCGAATGCGAGAAATCGTGATCCCGCCGTTACCGGCGGCGATTAGTAGCCGAAAAGGCCCTGCCAAAACCCACGAACACAGCAGGTTAGAAATTGTGGCTTGGTGAGTTGCACCCGTTCGGCGATAGGATCGCGGCTGCGAAGTTCAGCGGACAACTTATGGGCAATCTTCACGATGGTCGCGGATTCCATGGCCAATCGTCGGCTTTGAAGCTGGCCTGCGAGCCGATCTGCGAGCGCTAGCAATTCATCGGTGCCATCAAGGCATTGATCCATGACAGTACGGAGGCCGGTTGAAGCGGCAGGCTGGTTAAGTGCCTCGACAGTTTCACCTGCTGTTCCCATCCAATCCTGGGGTAGGTAGACGCGGTCCATTTCTTGGTAGTCATCTTGGCAATCTTGCAGATGATTGAGGACCTGAAGCGCATTGCAGAGCGCGTCACTTGCCGGATAACCAGCCGGGTCTTCGCCGTGAATATCAAGAAGGTAACGCCCCACGGGCGCAGCGGAATGCATGCAGTAATTGATCAAATCCGACCAATTGTCATAACGCGCCTTCACCGCATCCTGTTTGAAGGCTGTAATAAGATCACGGCAATGCTGAATGGTAACGTCACATTCTGATAGGCTTTGGCGAATGGCGTGGGCTTTTTCGTACGCCGGGTCATCGTTCTGGCCGAGCATGGCTTGATCGAAGCCGTCGAGGCGGCGCACTTTCTCCTCTGGAGAAAGCTCAGCGTTGTCGGCGACATCGTCAATGGCGCGCGCATAGGCATAAAAGATCGCTACATGGGGACGCAGCTCAGCCGGCAGGAAAATGGAACCAACCGGAAAGTTTTCGTCTTTCGCGCCCTTGCCCGAAGGTGTTTCAGCCGTTGTCATTGTTGCATCAGTCATGGCACATCTACTAATTATGGATTGCGTAAGGTTTTACGCTATCTGTTAGTATAGCAAAACGCTGAAACGCACTTTTAACTTTACAGATGGTTGGGCGGCGATTATCGCCAAGCAAGCCAGAAAACACGTTTAGATAGGACCAACCGTATGTCCACAAATTCAGGAATTGCCGCGCGGCGCAAGAGTGTCGCAGTTAAGGTCGGAAATATTACCGTAGGCGGCGGTGCACCGGTGGTGGTGCAGTCAATGACCAATACTGATACTGCGGATGCAGAGGGTACCGCGCAACAGGTGGCAGACCTGCATCGGGCGGGCTCCGAGATCGTGCGCATTACGGTTGACCGGGAAGACGCGGCCAAAGCGGTCCCCTATATTCGTGAAAAGCTTGATAAATGGGGTTTGGACGTCCCGCTGGTCGGCGATTTTCATTATATCGGCCATCAATTGCTGACCAAGTATCCCGATTGCGCCGAAGCGCTCGCGAAATATCGCATTAACCCCGGCAATGTCGGGTTCCGCGAAAAGAAAGACGGCCAGTTCTCCACGATGATTGAGACGGCCATGAAATATGATCGCCCTGTTCGTATTGGCGTCAATTGGGGCAGCCTTGATCAGGAACTTGTCGTCCAAATGATGGACGAGAACGCCAAGTCGGAAAAACCAAAGCCAGCTGCCGAGATCACCCATGAAGCTTTGGTGGTCTCCGCTCTCAGTAATGCAAAGCGCGCCGAAGATTTGGGCATGCCGAAAGACAAGATGATCCTGTCATGCAAGGTAAGCGAAGTGCAGGGGATGGTAGCCGCTTATTTCAGTCTGGCTGAACAGTGCGATTACGCTTTGCATTTAGGGCTCACCGAAGCCGGTATGGGGTCTAAAGGAATTGTTGCGTCCACTGCGGCGCTGGCCATTCTTTTACAGCAAGGCATCGGTGATACGATCCGGGTTTCGCTGACCCCGGAACCGGGCGGTGACCGCACACAAGAAGTGATCGTTGCCCAAGAGGTTCTGCAAACCATCGGCCTTCGATCCTTTATGCCGTTGGTGACCGCATGTCCGGGCTGTGGGCGCACCACCAGCACGGTGTTCCAATCGCTGGCCGGGAAGATTCAAGGCTATGTGCGCGAGCGTATGCCCGAATGGCGTGATACCTATCCGGGCGTCGAGGAATTAAATTTGGCGGTGATGGGCTGTATCGTGAATGGCCCTGGCGAAAGCAAATATGCGGATATCGGCATTAGCCTGCCGGGCACCGGTGAGCAACCGGCGGCCCCGGTATTCATCGATGGCGAGAAAAAGCTGACGCTTCGCGGCGCTAACATAGCCGAAGAGTTTCAGGACCTCGTCGAGGATTATGTGAAGAACCGCTATGGAAAATCCGAGGATCGTCCTGCGGCGGAGTAGCTAACCGAGCACGGTAATCTTATCGTTCGGCTTGATTTCACCGTCGGTTAAAATTTCGCATTTTACGCCGCCTTTATCCCAAAGCGCGTCTTTCAGACCAGGCTGATTGAGCTTCTTTTCAAGATAAGTGCATGGTTGGCAGAACCGGTGAACCATAAGCTTCACCTCACCGACCATGATTTCTTTACCGACAAGATCGTTCAGGCGGATACCGCGCGAGACAACATTGCGGCGCGACTGGTTGGACGTGCAGTGAAGGCCGGTTTTCTCGAGCGCTTCTAATTCTTCGATTTCGATGATTGTGAGCTGACGACCTGGTTCGGGCTTCTTCGAATAGGTGCCGGTGCCGAGCATGTATCGGTCGCCGTCGATGCCTTTTCCGGCAATACATTTTATGGCCGAGGCCTCATCCATGGTCTCGGCCATTTTTGTGGTGGTGTGTAATGTTAAAACCGTGCCTTCGCTCATGATGGTGCTCCGATGAGGTTGAAGTTCAACTAGTAGCGGATTTTAGAATCTCGCGCATGGATATTTCGTCGTTGGCGAGATCGTCGATGTTCAGTGAGGCGCTTGCATCCATGAGGCGTCGGGCAACCCGCATGTCCCGCGCGCGGTTGACCGCAATTGCGGCATCAAGCTTACCATCGGCTAATTGGAAGGCGATAAAATCACGGCCGGGCAGATCACCCCGGACGATCAGATCGTTCCAGCCGGCGGGTTGTCCCGCCATTTGAAGGTTCACGTCGTACTGATCGGACCACACCCACGGGGTTTCCGCGTAGACCGTGTCGCTGCCGCACATGTTTTGCGCGGCTACCGCTGTTTGGTTCTGAGCGTTCTGCCAGGCTTCAAGTCGGAGATGTCTGCCGAGTAACGGATTGAAGTGGTTCGTATTGTCACCAGCAGCATAGATGTTTGGATTCGAGGTGCGTGCAAATTCATCGACCGTAATGCCATTTTCGATATCCAGGCCTGCGGACACGGCGAGTTCGGTTTCAGGGACGATGCCAATGCCGACGACGACGAAATCCGCCGCTATACTTTCGCCTGATACGGCTTCGACACGGGTTATATGATCCGCACCGCCAAAGGCTCTGAGCCCATCATTGAGCCGGACTGTGACACCGTTCTCCTCATGGAGGCTCAGAAAGACTGCTGCTATGTCAGCGGGGAGTGCGCGTCCCATTAATTGGGGAGCTGCTTCAAGGACGGTTACATTCACGCCCCGCGCCCGCGCACTAGCCGCAACTTCCAAGCCTATGAAGCCACCGCCCACTACAACAAGATTATTGCCTTCGATAAGTGATTGCGCGATGGCCCGACTATCATCAATCGTTCGGAGATAATGAATGCCCTTAAGATCGGCGCCGGGAACATCGACCTCACGAACTGCGCCTCCGGTAGTGAGCAAAACTTTGTCGTAGGGGAGGTTGGTGCCGTCCGACAGGGTAATCCGCTGAGACGACGCATCTATACCAAGCGCCTTAACGCCCAGTTTTAGAGTGACGTTATTTTCTTCGTAATAGGCTTTATCGCGCATGAGGCGAAAGCCGTCACCTCCGGCGGTCTGAAGCAGCTCCTTGGAAAGGGGCGGGCGCTCATAAGGGAGATGGGGCTCATCGCCAATGAGTGTTATTGGCCCCTCATGGCCCGCGCCGCGCAGGGCTTGAACCGCGACGCCGCCCGCATGCCCCGCGCCAATGATCACAAAGTGGTCGTTGGCAGACATTAGGCCTTAATGAAAACGGCGCCGTCTTCGACTTTCGTTTCATAGGTCTTGAGGTCTTGCTCTACCGGCGGGCAGAGCGCCTTGCCGGTTTTGATGTTGAAGCGGCCATCATGGAGAGGGCATTCGATTTCGTCGCCTTCTTGAAAACCGTCGGCGAGGGACGCAAATGCATGGGTGCATATATTAGCGGTGGCGAATATCTCGCCGCCTACGTTGTAAAGCGCGATATCGTCGTCGCCGATTTGTACTTTAATGGGTTCGTCCGGCTTTATATCGTCTGCCGATGCTACTTGTTGCCACTCGCTCACTGTGTAATCTCCCCGAAAAGAATGTCGATGGACCGCAAATACGGCTCGCTGGATTTATAGGGTTGTCGGTTCGTTAGTTCAACGCTGTACGAATATCGACCAAGGCGATCCCACCGGCCTGCACATCCGTGACCGCTTTCTTGAGGGTCGCAGCAATGTCATTGGGATTATCAATGGGGCCGTAGCCGGTTGCGCCAAAAGACCGTGCCGTGCTGGCAAAATCTATGTCCGGTCCGATCATCTTTTGGCCGATCCAGGCGTTTTCCGGTGGTCGTCCGCGAAACTTCGCGAGCTTGGATTGGTGCTCTTCGTCGTTACCGAACGAATTGTTGTTGTGGAGCACAATTAGGACTGGAATCTTGTAATGGGCTGCCGTCCAAAGCGCTGCAGGATTCATGCTAAAGTCACCGTCGCCCATGATACAGACCGTAAAGCGGCCCATATCGCGGGCGGCCAATGCTGTGCCGACCACGCCGCCAGGCCCATAGCCAACGCCGCCGCCGGCGTTATTGCCGAGATATTGATGGCAGCCGTCGAACTTCCATATGCCTTCGTACCAGCTCCGGTAATTTCGGTTCGCAACAACGTAAGGCTTGTCTTTCACCGCTTCCCATACTTCATGAATGAGGCGTGCAACCGAAATAGGGTCGTTATCGAAATTCTTCTCCAAGACGTCCTTTTGCATTTGCCGAAGGGCGTCGTGACGTTTTGCAATGGCTTTAGCGTTGGCTTGCGCCTTCTTCTGCCATTCGGGGTTTTTGTAGGCCCGTTTTTTCAGCTCAGTGACCAATTGTTTTACGCCGTAAAGGGGGTCGGCAAAAAGGTGAAGGTCGACCGGCGGAAGCGCACCGCCAATTGTCGCCCAATTGTCGATGGAAAGATCGTTGAGCGAGAGATCGATCACTTTCCGCGGATTGTCGCCGTCGACGATATATCCATAACCACCGCCTCGCGCTTTGCCATATTCACCGGTCAGGTCCGCTACGTCTTGATTGTCGATGATCAGGATCAGGTCTGCCTCGCCGCGAATTTTGCTTTCTTTCGTGGGGCCGAAACCGCCGGTGAGATTCTGTGGATGGTCGGTTGGCATGCAGACCACGTCTTTGCCTTCCTGATAGGCCGCACCGGTTAGTTCGACTAGTTCTTGAAGGTGTTCCGTCACGCCGGCGATACGGCCAAACCGGCCGCCAATAATGAGCGGCAACTTGGCGTCCATAATCATATCTGCGGCGGCATCAATGCTCTCCTGCGCTGCGGCAACCGGAGGGGAAGATTTGTAACGGGGAAGGGACATGTCGGGGACGGCCACACCCTCGTCGAGTTCGTCTTCTTGCACGGTTGCATCAATGGATACGTAGGTAATGCCTTTGGGTGCATTGCCTGCTGTGCGGTAGGCTTTTGCAAGTGAATCCAATGTGCTTTGTTGGGTCGGAGGTTCGTCGGTCCATTTTGTGTAGGGGCGCATCAACTCTGATTGATTGTTTGCTGCATGTAACCAGTCGATCAGCCGTCGCTCCGCGGGGTCTAAGGGGCCTGAACCGCCAATGACCAGCATGGGCGCGCGATCGGCAAAGGCATTCCAAAACGACATCATCGCGTGCTGAAGGCCAACCAGATTATGAAGTATGACGCAGGCGGGCTTGTTGGTCATTTTTGCGTAGCCATGGGCCATGGAGACGGCAATTTCCTCATGCGCACAGAGGATCATTTCCGGCTTATGGTTACGGCCGTAATTGACGAGTGAATCATGCAGGCCGCGGAAAGTAGAGCCTGGGGTCAGCGTTACATAGTCAAAGCCCATCTCGCGGATCATATCGACCATGATGTCCGACCCGTATTTGGGGTCTTCACTATTGGCGGGGAGATTTACGGGAACTTCGGTAGTGGAATCAGCCATGATAAATTGTCCGTTGGAAAGCGTGGATAGAAAGGCGCGCCGCCTGAAGCTTCAGGGGCGCGCCATTGTTGTGCAGGTTAGCCTAATGAGAGTCGAAACTCGATTAGGAGTCCTTCTTCTTTTTCTTTTTCTTCTTCTTTTTGCAGTATTTGCCCTTACAATTTTTGAATTTTTTATAGCCTTTCAGGCCTTTTGCAGCTGCTTTGATGGTCTCCGGCGAGGTCTCGTATGCCTGCGAAAGGAGTTTCTGCAGCTCTACACCAGAGGTCGGATCAACATTCGCATCGCGTTTCTTCGCTTCGGCCAAAAAGGCCGGATCCTTCATCGATTTGTCGAAGGCGGTCCGCAACATGGCAACCACATCGGCCGGTGTGCCCGGAGGTGCGCTCAGCCAACGGCCTATCGCTCCCATGCTTGAAATGAATGTGAGGATCTCTTTATCCTAAGCATCCTTCGCCAAATCCATCATCAGTGGAACATTCGGCAAATCAGCCTCTTTTTTGAGACCGACTTGGACTATTGGAATAAGTGTGCCGTCTTTAAGCAGATGGGGTTGGCGGATACGCCAGCTTGCCCACGCGCTCGATTGTGCATCGGTTTCGCCACGGAGCATGGCAAGTGTTTGCGGTGCCGAGCCGCCATAGCCACAAATCATTTTGAATTTCAGACCAAGGAACTCACGCATCGCACGGCCGTTTACATAAGTTTGTGAACCTCGACCGGAACAACCGAGGACAATTTCTTTTTCCAACAAGTCTTTGTAGGTTTTTACGCCTGTGCGCTTATGGACCACCAATGTTGGGTTAACGTTGGTTACCGAGCCGATTGCGTGGAACTTACGCCCGTCATATTTTTTTCCTTTTGGGACGATAAGCTGTGAAACGGCTAGGGAATCTGCGAGCCAGCCAAGGTAGGTGCCGTCTTGCGGTGCTACATTGGCGAGATAGTTAGCAGCCTTAACGCCACCGGCGCCACGCACATTCTGAATGATAATATTCGGCTTGCCTGGAATATGTCTTTCCATGGCTTCGCCGACCAGGCGAGCATAAAGCGTGTAGGAACCGCCGACACTAAAGCCGACGACAAAAGTGATTTCTTTGCCTTTGAAGTTTGGTGCTGCATTTGCAGCAGCGCCTACGAGACTTATGCCTGCGACCGCCAGTGCCGCTAAAGCGGACTTAAAGGGGTGTTTCAACATTTTTCCCTCCCTGCTGAAGAAACCCAAAAGATACTAATGAAAGGCTAAGCGATATGACTTTGCAACGCAACTGCAGGGCCAAAAATTACTGCGATTCCTATTATTTACACGTCCTGGTCGAGTTCGCCGGGTCGGATCGGAGTCTCAGGCCGAATATCTTTTTTCATTTTCTGTTTAGATATCTCGCCATTTTTTAAATAGTGCCCGTCTGTGGCCCGTTTGGCTGCGTCATCCCATTCTTCCGACCAATCGCCGAGCGAGTACCCATGCCATGGGCTTTCGGGCTTCAAGGGTGGTAGACCCAGTTTTTCCCAAAGGTCCTTCGCGTGTTCCATATATTCTTTCTTTGGTAGGGCGAGCGGTGGCATGGGGCCTTTCATGGTGGCGTCGATCAGGAGTGTTGAATCGTCCTCGATGGCGCGTTTAATGCGGGGGCCTTGGCCGTGGCTGCGATGCTCCAGAATATGGCAATCCAGGATCGGGTTGCAGCGGTAGGACATGGCCCAGAATACGGCGTCCCCGTTATCTGGATCGATGTCGTCGTTGATGGCAATAATGAATTTGCCCACATTACTTTGCAGCGTGGTGCAGCCGTAAAGCGCGCGCCAAACCTCGGTGGATGCCGCGCCGCGCTCCATTTGCACGAACACCACTTTGCGGAGATTGGTCAGCGGCTCGTGTAGCGACACCTTGATCACGCCTTGAATGCCGAGGCTATCACGGAGATGGGCGAGGTAGAGCGGCTCATACGCAAGGCGTTTGATGACCGAAGATTCGCTCGGTGTGACTTGGCTGATGATGGATGGAATGACCGCATTTTTGCGCCGAGTGATAGCGGTAACTTGGAATATCATGTTATAGGATTCCAGCGCTACGTAGCCCGCGGACTCGCCGAATGGGGCTTCCGGTTCCACATACTCGGTTGAGATTAAGCCCTCAATGACCAGTTCAGATTCCGCCGGCACATCTAAATCGATGGTTTTGGCTTTGGTGACATTCATGGGTTCACCGACAAGGCCACCGGCGACATCAATTTCGTCGTAGCCCATCTTGAGTTTTTGCGGTGACATATAGTTGAACGCTGGTGGGCAGCCGATAACGATGGCGCACGGCATGGGTTCGCCGCGTTCTTTCCATTTTTTCCAATGGACATATCCTTCTGCACCGCCGGGCCGCACGACCATCCGCACGGCCATGCGGTCAGAGGCCTTCAAACCGGCACGATAGGTGCCGGAGTTTTGGATGCCCGTCTCCGGGTCCTTGGTAATCACGTTGGTCGCGGTGAGGTAAGGGGCAGAATCGAAACCCGGCGTAGAAATTGGAATTGGCAGAGCATCTAACCCCTTGCCTTCGCCAATGAGGTCTTCGCCGGTTTCGATCACTTCATGGCAGGGCGCATCATCCACATGGTTCGGTTTGATCGGATTGGCGATGGCGTGGGTCCACGTTTCGCCAATTTTATCGAGTTCGCATCCGACACCGATTTTGTAAATTTCTGGGTTGGTGGCGAGCGCGCCGATTACCACCGGCAAGTCGTATTTGCGGCCTAAACTGTCGGTGATGTTGGTAAATAGGAATGCCTTGCGATCCGCTTCGTCGATACCGCCACGAAACTGCCACCGCACGAGCGGGTGCATCTCGGTGTCTTTGTTGATGGGCTCATCGATCTCGATCAACAGATCCGCTTTGCGGAGCGCTTCGATATGATCGTGAAGGTCCGGATATCCGCGTTTGGGTGTTGGCATGAGGGTGGTTCCTTTTCCTATTCTTCGTCCGGTGCCTGATCGACCGGTGTTTCCGGGTGTAAGTCTTTGCGTTGGCGCTGTTCGGAGATGCGACCATTCTCTTGATAATCACCAGCAACGGCGCGTTTGGCCGCTTTCTCCCATTTGTCGCTCCAATTGCCGAGCGAATAGCCGTACCAGGGCGCTTGCGGGGTCAGCGGCGGCAGGCCGAGGTCATTCCAAAGATCTTTGGCTCGTTCCATATATTCTTTTTTGGGCAATGCGATGGGCGGCATGCCGCCGATCATGGTCGCATCAATCAACATGGAAGACGGCTCGCCGTTTATCTCCGCCTTTGGCCCATGGCCACGTACCTGGTAGGGCATGATATGCGTGTCCTCGATGGGATTGCAGCGATAGGAGAGCGCCCACAGGACTGCATCAGGGCTGTCTGGATCAATGTCATCATTTATGGCGACACAGAATTTGCCTACTTGCGGCATTAGGCTCGCCGCGCCGTACAGCCCGCGCCAAATTTCCGTGCGCGTGGTTCCGCGATCAAATTGGATGAAGACGAATGTCCTAAGGTTGGTCAACGGCTCGTGCATGACAACGCGCTGTACACCTTGAATGCCGAGATCACTTTTGAGGTGCTTGGTCCAGAGCGGTTCGTACGCGACACGTTTGATGACCGAAGATTCACTCGGCGTGACCTGGCTGATGATGGACGGCATGACTGCGTTCTTGCGATGGGTGATCGCGGTGATCCGCATGATCATGTTGTAATCTTCTAGCGCGATATGGCCATGGCTTTCGCCAAAGGGTCCTTCAGGTTCCAAATATTCAGTATCGATAAATCCTTCGATGACCAATTCGGATTCTGCGGGTATGTGTAAATCGACGGAATGGGCCTGAACTTGTCGGATTGGTTCGCCAACCAACCCGCCCGCCACGGCCAGTTCGTCAAGATTGACCTGGAGTTTTTGGGGCGACATGAAATTGACCGAAGGGGGGCAGCCGACCACCAAAGCGCATGGCATGGGTTCGCCGCGTTCTTTGTATTTGAGCCAATGGAGATAGCCGCCCGCACCGCCGGGCCGCGCGACCATGCGAACCGCAAGCCGGTCGGGCGCTTTTAACCCGACCCGATAGGTTCCCATGTTTTGAATGCCATTTTCGGGGTCTTTGGTAATGAAGTTGGTGGCACTGAAATAAGGCGCGCAGTCGAAACCGGGCGTTGAAATTGGGATCGGTAGACCGTCTACACCGTGGCCGTCACCTACGAGATCGGCGCCTTCAATGATCACGTCTTGGCAAGGCGCGGTATCGACGACGACCGGATCAATGGGGTTGGCGATGGCGCGGGTCCAATTGTCACCGATTTCCTCGACCGGGCAGCCCATGCCAATGCTGTACACTTCTGCGTTGGCCGCGAGTGCGCCGATTACCACTGGCATGTCGTATTTGCGGCCTTTGGCGTCGGTGATGTTGGTGAACAAGAAAGCCTTGCGATCTTTCTCTGCGATCCCACCTTGAAATTGCCAGCGCACCAGCGGATGCATTTCCGTGTCTTTATTTACCGGCTTGTCTATCGTGACGAGCAGCCCTGCTTTATCGAGCGCTTCGAGGTGGTCGTGTAAATCTGGATAGCCCCGCGCGGACTTTGAATCGGGCATAAACATCTTCTCCCAGCAAATTTGCCGCGTTAATCGCGATCTCAAGTGCGGCGCTAAAGTGTCATAGGCGGGGAGGGAATGGCAAGCAGGTGATGTGAGCAGCCAGTGAACGGTTTCTTTCCAACTTCCTAGGAATGTCCAAGAGGGTGGCGATTGGCAGTCTGACTTACGATATGAAGGTGGGGTGCATGGACTGGCACCAATCGGTACCGTTATAATAGCCGATAGCGCGAAGTGAATGCGTTGTTGCGGATGCTTGGCAGGTAACGTTGGTGGCGATTCATTAATTGTCCGACGTTGACGCAGTGCATTGAAGCCGAATAGTCCGCTCAGACCACAACGGAGGCATTAATGTCAGATACAGCGGCATCCGAAATATCCTTTCTGGGCACAGGAGATGTTGGTCCAGTTCACGGTCCAAACGACGGATTTCCGATTGAGCGGTATACCGAGTTGGTGCGCCCCACACTTGCGGGTGTCGATCTTCGATTTGGCAACTGTGAGCGCCAGTACTCTGACCGAGGCGCCAATGCCCGTGGTGACGATGGCCAGCCCCATGGTCGCCAACCTCCGTCGATGGCTCAGATATTTACCGACTGCGGATTTGACGCCATGACCGTGGCCAACAACCACATGTGGGATTTCGGCCCCGATGCCTTGCTCGATACGCGGGCATTGCTGTTGGAAAAGGGCATAATGGTTACTGGCGCGGGGAAGAATCTGGCACAGGCGCGTGAACCGGCCATCGTTGAATGCAAGGGTATCAAAGTAGGATTCCTCGGCTACTGCTCGGTACTGCCTGAAGGCGCTGCCGCGGGACCGGATAAAATCGGCGTGGCTGAGCTGCGCGTGAAGACGCAATACGAGGGTCGGGGACCCCATGCGCCCGTGCGCGTGATCACCGAACCAGATGAGCGCGACCTTCAGATGATTCTGGAAGACATCGAAAAACTGCGTCCCCATGTGGACGTGCTGATGCCGGTATTTCACTGGGGGGTGATCTGGGTGCCGCGCGTCATTGCCGACTACCAGGTGAAGGTGGCCCATGCCTGCATCGATGCTGGCGCGGACATGGTGATGGGACACCACGCACATATTCCCAAGGCCATCGAAATGTACAAGGGCAAGGCCATCTTCTACAGCCTGTCCAATTTCTGCATGACCAAGCCAAAGCAATCGTGGAAGTGGGACGAGACACCCTGGCACCATGGCGCATTGCGTAATCATGTGGACCAAAACCCGGAATATCCGCTGTTGCCTTACGGAACGGATTCTAGGCGGACGCTCATGGCCAAGGCCATTCTAACCAAGCAGGGGGTAAAAGAGGTGTCTTTCCTACCGATGATGATCGACACAAAATACCGCCCGGAGGTATTGAAAAACGGAGATCCGCGTTTCGATGACATGGTGAACTATATGGATTGGGCATCGGAAGGTTTTGATCACAAGTTCACTGTTGTGGGTGACGAGGTAAAGATCACACCGGCATGACCTACAGAAGCAGTTTCATGCCCCCGCAATAAATTGGAGCACGCCATGAACAAGCCAATTGAACAGCACAATAATTCTAGCGCACCCCGATCGCTAGACGGCCTCCAAGAACGCCTAACTGACTATGCATGCGGTCTCGAATTCGAATCATTGCCCCCGGAGACGGTGCATGCGGCCAAAGTGCGCGTCATTGATACGCTCGGGGCGCTGATGGGTGGCTTTTTCGGCGAAGCCTGTGGCGTGAGCCGCAATATGGCTGCACGCGTGCCCGATCCTGCGGGCGCTACGGTAATCGGTACGCGTATCCGTACATCGCCTGATATGGCGGCCTTCGCTAATGCAACAGCTGCGCGCTTTGTCGAAATGAATGATGTATACCACTGGCCCGGTAGCCGCGGAGGCCACCCAAGCGATGTGGTCATGCCTATCCTGGCTGTCGCTGAGTATGCGCAGGCCAGTGGGCGCGATTTTCTTACCGCCATTGTTTCAGGGTACGAATTCTACCTACGGCTATCGGATGCTATCCAAGAGCGCGGTTTTGATTGCTCGACTTTTGCCTGTATCGGAACGACTGCTGCGTCGGCAAAACTGATGGGGCTCTCCCGTGATCAGATGGCACATGCCATCTCCATGGCCGCAGTGCCGAACAATATTCTTAGGCAGGTCCGGACCGGGCATCTTTCCATGTGGAAAGCCGTTGCCGCCGGACAGGCGGGAAGGGCTGGGGTTTTCTCTGCCATGATGGCGGCGGAAGGCATGGAAGGCCCGCATCTTCCTTTCGAAGGTAGTGAAGGCTGGTGCAAGCATGTCTCGGGACCGTTTGCGTTGCCAGTGATGGGGGACAAAGATACACCCTTTCGGATTGGCGACACGCTGATCAAGCAGCGCTCCTCCTGCGCCACGACTATTTCTTCCATTCTTGCAGCGGAAAAGGCCTCGGCGGGAACCCGTGACAAACTCGATGCTGTAAAGCAGGTGACTGTCGAAGTGTATGACACGGCCAAAAAGAACATGGGCACAGGCGAGCACCACTGGAACCCTCAGTCGCGCGAAACCGCTGATCACAGCATCCCTTATGTGGTCGCTGCGGCCCTTATCGATGGAACGGTTACACCGCGACAATTCGACGATGCCCACCTACGGAACCCGCATTTACGAACCTTGCTGACTAAAATTGAAGTGGTCGAGAATGCCGAGTTCACTGAAGCCTATCATCGGCTGCCAGTGGTGCACTTTACCCGTGTAACGGTGGAGATGATCGATGGCGAGCGCATCGTCGGTGAGTCCGGCGGTGCCAAGGGGGATTTGTCTAATCCTAAGAGTGATGCGGAAATCGAGGCGAAATTCGCGGGGATGACGGAAGAATGCCTGGGCACGGTGAGGACGGGAGCACTTCTTGAGAGGCTGTGGAAAATTGATGAGATGGATAACGTTGCGGAGATTCCGCCAGCGTTGCTGTTTGCGTAATTTAGCAAGCGTTGCAGAAGATAGTACTAGCGGCAGTCTTCGACCTTAAATGAACCTTTGGTCTAATCGTCTTCTGCCTCTACGTGTTTCACCGGCGTTTCAGGGATGAGACCTTTGCGAACTCGCTGTGCGGTCAGTAAGCCGTTCTCCGCATAAAGGCCGGCGGCAGCACGTTCGGCCATTTTGTCCCATTCCTCGGTCCAATCACCAAGCTCATAGCCGTGCCAAGGGGATTCGGGTCGGAGGGTTGGCAAGCCGAGCTCTTCCCAAATCTTGGCAGCATTCTCCATATATTCTTTTTTCGGTAAGGCCAGCGGTGGCATTACCGATTCCATGGTGGCATCGATCAGTAATGTGGAATCCGGTTCCGGGCGCGGATCGGCATCGGGGCCGTGGCCCGGGGCTCGGAAAGGCAGAACCGCAGAATCCTCTAAAGGATTAGAGCGGTAGGCCATGGCCCAGAAGATGGAATCCGGATTGTCGGGATCGATATCGTCGTTTACGGCGATGACGAACTTCGCGCAGTCTGCCCGGTAATTGGCTGCACCATAGAGGGCCCGCCAAACCTCGGTCTTGGCCGCGCCTTGCTCCATGATGACGATGATAAAGCGCAGCACCGACGTGAGCGGTTCATGCATCACCAGCCCTTTGACCCCTTGGATGCCAAGATTGTCTCGGAGATGGGCAAGGAATACCGATTGTTGCGCGGTGCGTCGGATGACGGAGGATTCACTCGGCGTTACCTGGCTGATGATCGACGGCAGCACGGCTTTCTTTTTACGGGTGATGACCGTGACTTCGAACGCCATATTGTAAGATTCAAGCGCCACATAACCGTGGCTTTCGCCAAACGGCCCTTCCGGCTCCAAATTCTCCGTATCGATCAATCCCTCGATGACGATTTCGGCTTCCGCCGGCACCATCAAATCCACGGTCTTCGCTTTCACGATATTGATCGGCCCGCCTGCGAGGCCACCGGCAATGGCGAGTTCGTCCATGCCATGCTGAAACTTGGCGGGGGAGCAATAATTCACCAGAGGCGGGCAACCGACCACGATAGCGCAGGGCATTTTCTCACCGCGCGCTTGGTATTTAAGCCAGTGCTGATATCCGTCCGCGCCGCCGATGCGCGAGGCCATGCGAACCCCAAGGCGGTGGGAATCTTTCAATCCGGCGCGATAGGTCCCCATGTTTTGGATTCCATCATCGGGGTCCTTGGTGATGCAATTAGTGTTGGTGAAATAGGGAGCGGAATCGAATCCGGGGGTCGAGATGGGGACGGGAAGTGCATCCAGTCCATTACCGTCACCCAGTAGATCCTGGCCCGTGATGACGACTTCTTGGCACGGGGCCTCGGTTACTTCGGTTGGGGGAATGGGATTGGCAACCGCGTCCTGCCAGGCCTTGTTGATATTGTCGAGCGGCTGGTTCATGCCGATGCCGTAAATCTCCGGCGTTGCGGCAAGAGAACCTACGACGACCGGCATATCATATGTGCGGCCTTTACTATCGGTGATGTTAGTGAACAAAAACGCTTTGCGGTCTTTTGCTGGAATGCCGCCTCTAAACTGCCATCGCACGAGAGGATGCATTTCGGTATCTTTGTTGACCGGTTCGTCAATACGCTGCAACAGGCCCGCCTCATCGAGGGCCTGTAGATGCTCCGGTAAATCCGCGTAGGTTCGTTTGGTGTTGGGCATGGCGGCTACTTGTTCCTACCGATCAACCAACGAACAAAAATTCCGACACCGACGCCGATGACGATGAGGATAACGATTTCTAAATTCTGGAACATTCTTTCATTCCTCCGACGGTTTGCCCGGTTCCGCTTCGATGTCTGTAACGAGGGTTTCCGGTTTTACGCCTTGGACAAGCCGCTGTTGGGTGAGTTGTCCGTTTATTTTGTAATCGCCCGCAGTCGCGCGTTCAGCCATTTCGTCCCAATAGGAATTCCAGTCGCCTAGTTCGTAGCCATGCCAAGGTGCTTCCGGTTTCAAGTCGGGTAGGCCGAGCCGTTCCCAAAGTGCCTTGGCGTTTTCCATGTATTCGCGCTTGGGCAAAGCGACCGGTGGCATATCTGCTTTGATTGTTGCGTCGATCAACATGGTGGCATCGTTACCGTGTCCTTTGGGTCCGTGGCCGCCGCTACGGTGCGGCAGTACATGAACATCAAGCGCCGGATTGGACCGATAGGTGATCGACCAGAAAATCGCATCGCCGTTTAAGGGATCGATGTCGTCGCTAACGGCGATGACGTATTTGCCGCAATCGGCGCGGAAATTGGAAATGCCGTAGAGCGCGCGCCACACTTCGGTGGACGCAGTGCCGCGCTCCATGACGAGAAAGGTAACCTTTCGAAGATTCGTGAGCGCCTCATGCAGCGCCACACTCTTGATCCCCTGGATGCCTAGATTATCGCGTAGATGCGCCATGAACATGGGCTCATAGGCGACCCGCTTGATGACCGAGGATTCGCTCGGCGTGACCTGGCTGATGATGGAGGGAATGACCGGTTTGGATTTCATGCAAATGGCGGTGATCTCCATCTGCATGTTGAAACCTTCGAGCGCGATATGGCCGTGGCTTTCCCCAAATGGTCCTTCGGGTTCGAGATACTCCGTCTCCACCAAACCTTCGATTACCAACTCGGATTCTGCGGGCACCAGTAAATCGCTGCTTTTGCATTTGACGATTTGGATGGGTTCACCTGCAAGGCCGCCGGCCACATCGATTTCGTCAACAGTGCGCGGAAGTTTTTGTGGGCCCATAAAGGCCACATGCGGTGGGCAGCCAATAACGAAAGCAACGGGCATTTTTTCGCCGCGCTTCTGATATTTCGCCCAATGGGCATAGCCGCCGGCACCACCGGCACGGCTCGACATGCGAACGCCTAGTCGATTGGATGATTTAAGGCCCGCCCGGTAGGTACCCATGTTTTGGACGCCCGTCTCTGGATCTTTTGTGACGCAATTGGTGGCGGTGAAGTAGGGCGCGGCATCGTAGCCTGGTGTCGATATGGGGATCGGTAAGGCATCGAGGCCATTGCCGTCGCCGATCAAATCGTTACCGGTGATAACCACGTCGTGGCAAGGCGCGTCGGTTACCTCCACCGGTTTGATGGGATTGGCGATAGCGTGTTCCCAATGGGCGCCGATCTTGTCCATCGGGACGTTCATGCCAATGCGATAGATCTCCGGCGTGGTGGCCAAAGCGCCGACAACAACGGGGTAGTCGTATTTGCCACCGCGACTATCGGTGATGTTGGTGAACATCCACGCCTTACGATCGGATTCCGGAATGCCGCCCCGGAATTGCCACCGCACCAATGGGTGCATTTCCGTATCTTTATTGATCGCGCGGTCGACCGTTCGGAGCAGCCCGGCTTTTTCAAGCTCGGCCAGATGTTCCTGATAATCTCTATATCCGCGTTTGGGCATAGACTGCGCCTACTTGTTTGATTCCGGAATGCCGTCCCAAGTCACTTCTTCGTTGGGTTCTTCGTCACCGACGCCGGGGTTACCGATGTCGAGGGTACGGACTTCGGTGTTCATTTCCACATCGTTGCGGCGGTAATCGGCGATGATTTTGCCGGTCTCCCAATAGTCGCTGCGGACGGCGCGGCGCGCCATGATGTCGAGGTCCGCATTCCACTCGCCGAGATCATAGCCGTACCAGGGCCGTTCCGGTTTGATTTCCGGCAAGCCCAACTCGTCCCAAATCTTTGCGGCATTTTCCATGTATTCCCGTTTTGGCAGGGCAACAGGGGGCAAATCTTCCTTAAGCGTGGCATCTACTAATACTGCTGAATCTTCGGAATCGAGGACACTGCGCGGGCCGTGGCCTTCGTGTTTGTGTGGTAGCATGTGAGTGTCGCGATGGGGTTTACAGCGATACGACATGGCCCAGAAGATCGCGTTTGCGTCGTCGGGGTCAATGTCTTCGTTGATGGCGACCACCCACTTGCCTTCCGCCATACGATGGGCGGCTGTCGCATAAAGCGCGCGCCAGACTTCAGTACTGGCGGCATTACGGTCCATGGTGATCAGAATGAGTTTGTGGAGCGATGTTAAGGGTTCGTGCATCGATACACTGACAAATCCTTGGATGCCGACTGTGTCGCGCAAATGTGCCAGCAGTTTTGCTTCGTAAGCAGGTCGCTTGATGGTTGCGGACTCACTCGGGGTCACCTGGCTTACCCACGACGTGATGACCGCATCTTTACGTCGCGTAATCGCGGTCACATCCATATAGCCGTTATATTCTTGCAAATTGACGTGGCCGTGGGATTCGCCGAATGGTGCCTCGGGCTCAAGCCATTCAGTGCTGATATAGCCTTCGACCACGACTTCGGCTTCTGCCGGTACTAGCATGTCGAGGGTTTTTGCCTTCACCATGTTGAGCGGTGCGTCTACAAGGCCGCCGGAGACATGATGTTCATCAAGCCCATGAGGTAGTTTCTGGACCGATGTAAAGGAAACGATTGGTGGGCAGCCAAGCACAATACAACAAGGCATCGGCTCGCCGCGCTCTTTCCATTCCAGCCAATGGAGATAGCCGCCGGTATGATGTTCGATGGAGGGATTAAAGCCGATACGGTCCGGGGCCTTAATTTGGGCGCGGTAATTGCCGTTATTGTAGGTGCCGTCCACCGGGCTTTGAGTGATGAAATGGGAAGAGGACATGTAAGGCGCGTTGTCCCAACCAGGTGTAGAGATCGGCACAGGGATCGCATCCAAGCCGTTTCCGTTTAACAGTTCGTCGCCTTCAAAAACTAAATCATGGCAAGGTGCATCTTTGGTGTCGACGATATTGGGCGGAATTGGATTGTTCATCGCTTTGATCCAAGTCTCGCCAATTTCCTCGATTTCGCAGCCCATGCCCGTTTTGTAAATTTCACGGCTGCCGGCGAGCCCGCAGACTAAAACAGGGATGTCGAACTTGCGGCCTTTGCTATCGACGACATTGGTGAACAGCCATGCTTTGCGATCTTTCTCTTGAACACCACCACGGAATTGCCACCGCACCAGCGGGTGCATTTCCGTGTCTTTGTTAATTTCGCGGTCAACCTCGATCAGCAAATCAGCTTTGCGTAGCGCTTCGATATGGTCATGCAGATCGGAATAGTCGCGTTTGGCGCTCATTGGAGCCTCCCCTTAAAACTCGAATTTTTTGCCCGTTTCCAGGAGCAGAACAGGTACATGATCGACGGAGAGGGTTCAACGATGATTTTTTGTGTTTCTTCCGTTCTTGGCGATTGACGGATGGAGCTTCACTTGCCAATCTCCGCCTCCTAAATTTTCTAGTAAACGGGACATCTTTATGAAGGCTGCTGCCTTTGATTATACGAGACCTAACACCCTTGAGGCCGTGATTGCCGCGCTTGTGGAAGTGGGCGATGAAGGGCGCATTATTGCGGGCGGTCAAACCTTAGTGCCGTTGATGGCTATGCGATTGGTTCGGCCTTCGCTCTTAATTGATATCAACCATGTGAGTGCATTGTCGGGTATTGCCGTCGACGGCGATACGCTCGTGATAAAAGCGTGCACCCGTCAGGTTACTGCAGAGCAATCCAGTGATATCAGTAAGGCTTTGCCGTTACTCGCCAAAGGGCTTCGTCATGTAGGACATACCCAGACCCGCAATCGCGGCACCGTCGGTGGCAGTGTCGCGAATGCGGACCCGTCGGCTGAAATTCCCATCGTCGCGCAAAATTTGGATGCAGTCCTGGTGGCCGCGTCGGCCAAAGGTGAGAGAACAATTAATGCTGGTGATTTCTTTTACTCGGCAATGGATACCGCGCTCGAAGATGAAGAGTGTTTGATGGAGGTGCGCTTTCCCCTATGGCGCGATGAGAAGGTGGGGACCAGCTTTCAAGAAGTCAGTATTCGGGCCAGCGATTTTGCCCTTGTGGCGGCCGCGGCTCAGCTTGGCACGGATAGTAAGGGAATTTGCACGCGTGCCGCGGTAACCGTTGGCGGATGCGCGCCGACGGCTACGAAGATTGAGGCAATTGGTGATGTTCTTGTTGGGAGTGACTTGTCTGACGCGGCGCTAAAGGAAGCGGCGAATTCGGTGGTCGCAGCCCTTGACCCAGAGTCTGATGTGCATGCGACGGCAGCCTATCGGAAACGTGTTGCCGGTCAAATTGTAGAGCGATCGCTGTTGGAAGCGCGTGCGGAAGTGGTTGGTTAGGCTATGGCGGATAACTTCGAGAAAAAGATTTCTGTAACTGTGAACGGTAAGGCCTGTCAGGCATCCGTTGAGCCGCGCATGACATTACTTGATTTCCTGCGCGATGAAGTTGGGCTGACCGGAACCCACGCGGGTTGTGAGCATGGGGTCTGCGGTGCTTGTTCGGTCATTCACGATGGTGTGCCGGTGCGTTCCTGCTTGATGTTTGCGGTGCAAGCAGACGGTCATGAGGTGGCGACTGTTGAAGGGCTTGCAGAGGCAGATGGGACGCTGAGCGTTTTGCAGGATTGTTTTTGGGAAACCCATGCCCTGCAATGTGGCTATTGCACGCCGGGCATGTTGATGGCGGGACATGCTTTGTTGCAGGAAAATTCCGACCCGACGGAGGAAGATATTGTTGAGGCCATCGGTGGAAACCTTTGCCGTTGCACGGGGTATCGTCAAATCATTGAGGCCATTGCGTTGGCAGCGAAGAAGCTGAAGGAGGCGATATGACTGAGTTCCGTTACGTCTCCAAGCCGAGGCGCACAAAAGAGGATCGACGTTTCATCACGGGGCAAGGGAAGTTTGTGGCCGACGTTAAATTGCCGAACATGAAGCATGTCGCGCTGATAACGAGCCCGTTTGCGGCCGCAGAAATAAAGTCCATTGATATCTCAGAAGCCATGGCGCTGGACGGCGTGGTCTACGTTCTAACCGGTGAGGAATTGGAAGCCGCGACAGCGTCCTTGATGTCCGGTCTGGATTTGCCGGACTACCAGCGCTATCCGCTGGCCTCCAAAATGACTCGCTACGCCGGTGAATGGGTCGCCGCCGTCGTCGCCGATAGCCGCTATATCGCCGAAGATGCCGCTGAGCTTGTTTACATAGATTATGAACCGCTCGACTTCGTCGTCGATCCTGAAGAGGCGATTAAGCCGGATGCACCTGTCGTTCATCCCGAGATTGGCAGCAATATTTTCTTCCAAAAGACGTTCGAATGGGGGCCGGTTGACGAAGATTTTGAGGCCGCGGATCACTCGATTTCTTACCGCGCCCGTTGGAGCCGGAACTCCACTGTGCCTATCGAAACCTTCGGTGTCGTGGCGAAGTGGAATCCGGCGGATGAGTTGCTGGAATATTGGGCCTCAATCCAAATGCCGAAATATCAAGAGCAATTAGGCACAGCGTTAAAAATGCCCGCCAACAATATCCGCGTTTACTACGACGTGGATGTGGGCGGCAGTTACGGCGTAAAGCGAGGCATTAAGCATTCCGTTTTGGTTGGTTATCTGGCTATGAAGCTTGGCGTGCCGGTTCGCCTAATTGAAGACCGGTTGGAAAATATGATCGGCGGCGATGCCCATGGGCCGGACCGAATTTTCGATGTGGATATGGCGTTCGACAGTGACGGAATTGTCCAATCCATGCGCATGCGGGCGTTGGATGATGCGGGCGCATCGCCGGGGCGGGCACCGTTGCAATTGGGCAAGCCCGTGACCGCAATTGTCGGGCCGTATCATATTAAGAGCGTTCAGTATGAAGCCATTTCCGTCAGCACCCATAAAACCACCCAGGAAGCGGTGCGCGGTTTCGGGCAGTCGCCGACGAATTTCGCCATAGAAAGTGGGATCGACAAGATCGCTCGGTTTTTGGAAATGGACCGATTTGAATTGCGCAGAAAGAACCTCATTCGTGCCGACGAGTTCCCCTATCAAATTCCCAGTGGCACTGAATATGACAGCGGCGACTATCATACGGTTTTAAAAAAGACCGAGGATTTGGCTGGGTTGGACGCGTTATTGAAGAAGCGCGATGCGTTGCGCGCTGAAGGCAAATTGGCGGGCGTTGGCGTTTCTACCTGCTTGGAACCGTCCGGTGGCAATGCGGGCTTTGAACCTTTGTTCAATCCAAAAAACCCGACAACAACTTGGATGGAATCTGCCCAGGTCAAAATCGATCTTGCCGGCACCATCACGGCGATCATGGCAACGACGTCTTCCGGCCAAGGACATGAAACATTGGCGGCCACCGTCGTTGGTGAGGTTTTACAGCGGGATCCAAATTCTATTCGTGTCACACGGACAGATTCCCTTGCGAGCCTCCCCAGTAATAGTCCGGTGGGGAGCCGAATGGCGATCATGCTGGGTGGTGCGATGCATGGTGCTGCAGAGAAACTGAAGGCACGGCTCCTCGAGATTGCGGCGCACAACCTCCAACTCAGTGTGGACCAACTTGAGTACCGCGAAGGCGATGTGGTCGCCTTGGATGATCCTATGGTCCAGATCGAATGGCGCGAGTTAGTAGAAATCGCGCATCGTCGCTATCACGACATGCCCGATGGCATGGAACCGGGGTTGCAGGCGCGTCATGTATGGGAAGTGCCGACCGGTGGCTCGATGCCTACCGCCGACGGCAAGGTTCAAATGTATCCCTGTTATTCGTTTGAAGCGCATATTCCTCTCGTAGAGATAGACCCGGTTACTGGACAGGTCACGATCTTGGAGTATTTCATTGGCCATGATTGCGGCACCATGATCAATCCTCACATCGTCCATGGCATGACCTATGGCGGGATCGCGCACGGGATCGGCGCTGCATTGTATGAAAAGTTTCAATACAACGAAGATGGCCAACTTTTGTCGGGTACTTTCATGGATTATTTGCTGCCGTCGGCGCACGAAGTACCGGCTGTGAAAATGGTCGATCATTGTACGCCGTCACCGCATACGGCTATGGGTCAAAAAGGGAGTGGCGAAGGCGGCTATTTAGGCGCGCCTGCCGGCCTCGCGAGTGCGGTTAACGATGCGCTGGCGCCCTTGGGTAAGGAGATTTTGACCTTGCCAATGCGCGTGCAGGATGTGGAAGCGGTGTTGAGCGCGGACGGCTAAATCGATACTCTTCATTAGGAATTTAAAACGCGACCGGTTCCAAGAGTTGCGGCATTGAATTAGGGGAGGTGGTCTCTAGGCCAATCAGAATATGCAGGAAGTCGAACTTCTACCGATGGCAATTAAAGCCGCAGGCCTACTCTTTGAGTGGGAGCGGCTTTTATTTTTAGGGCTTGGCGTGATTATGGGCTTGGTTTTAGGCGTCATTCCCGGCCTTGGCGGGCTTGTGGGCTTGGCGCTTCTTTTGCCCTTCACCTATCACATGGACCCCTACACGGCGATTGCGCTAATGCTGGGGTTAGGCTCCGTTACGGTGACGTCGGATACGATTCCGGCCGTCCTGTTTGGCGTGCCGGGCACGGTTGGCTCTGCCGCGACGATTCTCGATGGCCATCCCATGGCCAAAAAAGGCGAGGCGGGTCGCGCTTTTGGGGCGGCATTTACCGCATCCGTTTTGGGCGGTGTCTTCGGCGCGTGTTTGTTGGCGGTGAGTATTCCGATCCTACAGCCACTTATGTTGAAAATGGGCACGCCGGAATTGCTGGCCATTTGTATATTTGGTCTATCGCTTGTGGCCGTGTTGAGCGGCGGCACGCCGTTTAAAGGCCTCATCGGTGTTTGTATCGGCCTAATCGTGGCGACGTCTGGCGAGGATGCTCAAACAGCAACGCTACGCTGGACGTTTGACACATTGTATTTGTGGGAGGGCCTGCCGGTGGTGCCGTTCGCGCTCGGCCTGTTTGCGGTTCCCGAACTTGCCGACATGATGATTTCGCGCATGAAAATTTCCGGCGACGCGAAGATGGAGAAAGGTTGGAGCCAGATCGAAGGCGTCAAAGACGTCTTCAAGAACTGGTGGCTCGTACTCCGTTGTTCTTTTATTGGCGCGGGCCTTGGCAGTATTCCCGGCATTGGTGCCTCGATCATTGATTGGATCGCCTATGGGCATGCCGCCCAGACAGTTAAGGGCGCGGACAAGACCTTTGGTAAAGGCGACGTACGTGGCGTTATTGCGTCGGAGAGTTCCAACAATGCGAAAGAAGGTGGCGCGCTCGTGCCGACCATCGCGTTTGGTGTGCCCGGTTCCGCCTCAATGGCGCTTTTCCTGGGCGCGTTTCTTATTCACGGCATCGTTCCCGGGCCGAAGATGCTCGGCGAACAATTAGATATTACCTACTTGATGGTGTGGAGCGTTGGCTTGGCCAACATATTGGGTGCCGGCCTTTGCTTCACCTTCACCAATTTGCTGGCGAAGATTGCACAAGTTCGCATCACGGTGCTTGTGCCGGTGGTGTTAGCGATCACCTTCGTGGGTGCATTCCAGGGCGCGCGCGACTGGGGTGACCTGTATGCATTGCTTCTGTTCGGCTGCATCGGCTGGATCATGAAGCGACTGAGATGGCCTCGCCCGCCGGTAATTTTGGGTTTCGTGCTGGGGCATTTGATTGAGAATTACATGTTCATTTCAGTCAATCGCTATGGCGCGGAATGGATGTTTAAGCCCATCGTTGCGGTGGTGCTAATCCTAACGGTCATTAGTATTGCTATTCCCGTTTATCGCACGCTGACGAAAAAGACGGCGGAGGAAAACGAACCTAAAGGGCTCGGATTCTACAAAAAGAACTTGAACGGGGATTTTTGGTTTACCGGAATCGTGATGGTGTTGTTCGTTATCGTGCTTATCAAATCTGCTGAATGGGATGAAATGGGCGCGTGGTTGGTGCCGCAGACGGTCGGGTGGGGCGCGTTGTTTTTTACCAGCTTTATCATGCTGAGTTCTTTGTTTCTTAATTCAGGCGAAATGCAACGCGCTAGAACGACACCTGTGCCCAAAGAGAATGAGGAAGCGCACTACGACCTAACAACCGATCTCAGCTACATGGACAAGCCTCTCCTTTATCGGCGTGTGGCAGGGTATTTCGGCTGGTGTTTTGTCTTTGTCGCGATAGCCCATGTCATCGGTATACTGCCGGCCATGTTCGTGCTGGTTTTTGGACTGATGCGATTTGAGGGGCAAGAAACCTGGAAAATGACACTGATGGTGAGCACGGGCATGTTTGTGTTTGCCTACGGGTTGTTTCATCTGCTGTTGCGCATTCCGTGGGCCCCGGCGTTGATGGGTGATTGGTTCCCGGTTTTACGCACCATACCGTTGCTGAAATTAGTCTGATCTGAATTTCGGACAAGAAAAAGGCCGGATCGAAAGATCCGGCCTTTGTTTGTTCGATAGAGTTTTGTTAAGCGGTTTTACGTTCTTCGATAATTTTATCGTAAACACTTTCCGCCTCGAGCAGCCCCCAATCCACCATCCAATCTTGGATTTGGCCGTACTCTTCGGGCGCGTAATAGCGCGGCACTTCGAGATACCGGAAGCGCTGTAGGTAGAAATCTTCTTCCGTCAGTTTGCAGATTTCTTCCGGCACTTCGCTGATCATGTATTTGAGATAAGGTTTCACGCCGTCGCCGCTGTTCAGTTTGGCAACCGCCTTGTTCAACGCGCGATTAACCGCATCGAACGTTTCGGAATCGACAGAGGGGTCAGCGACTTCGGCACCATCGTAAAAGGCTTCACTGATGATGCGATAGCCTAGTTTGGTGGCAACCGTGATCCAAGGTTCCATCACCGCAATGGCATCCACCTTTCCCTCTTCCAGGAATTTTAGTCGTTGCTTCGGCCCGCCCACATGGCCGACGCGGGTGTGTTCTTTGCCCAAATACCCGCCAAGCATGCTGAGGCTGATATAGTGCGAGCCCGCATGCATGTTGACAGCGACGAGCTTGTCTTTTAAATCCATCGGAATCTGATAAGGCGAGTCCGCGCGAACGACGATAGCTTGTGTCGCCACCGACGAGCGTTTGCTGAGGACACGGACATCTTGGCAGCTATCCTGTGTACGGCGTATTTGGCCCCACTCGCAGGCGCGGTACAAAGCGAATTCACCTTTCTCGATACCTTCATGCCAGCCGTAAGACGGCACTTGCGTATGATCTTCGATAGGAACTTCCGGCACTTCTTTATCGCGGTCGCGGCCTGATCCGGCGCGAACCAACTCAATATCCAAGCCTTCCTCTTCGTAGAATCCCTCTTCCTTTGCCACATGATAAGGCAGGGAAAATACGGCATTGTTAACTTCTATTTTCATCTGTTTGAGCGCCATGGTGCTCTCCCTCTTGATATTCAGTAATTGCGTAACAGTTTTATTTTACCCATCATATTACGGCAATTTCTTTTTAAATCATCTCATTTCGGATCAAATGGTAGATCAGGACAAACATCCCTTTTGGCAGTTTTCCATCAACGTCTACGCCCAAGACGGTGTGGCGGACGCCTGTATCGCGTTGCAGGAAGAATATCAGATCGACGTAAACATATTGCTGTTTTGTTGCTGGAGCGCATCGATTGGCAATGGTGCTTTGACGTCGGCGGAACTTACTGTGGCACGTAATGCGGTTACGTCTTGGAATAGGGAAGTCGTGCAGGGACTTCGTGCCATACGCAATCATCTGAAGGCCGGGTACGATGGGTTTGATGCAGCGGATAGCGAAGCGTTGCGTCAGCGGGTTTTGGGCATTGAAATCAACGCTGAACATAAGGAACAGATTCGATTGGCCGCAGCAGCGCCTCGTTCGGAAAACTTGGAGCGACCGGCGTCTAACAATTTACGCGATTGCGTAGACACTATCTCTCGATATTTCGAATTAGTCCGGACGAAGAATACCGAAAGCGGCCAAGCTGCTTTGGCCTCGTTATTGGTTCAGGTGTTCCCGGAGGCATCGTCGAAGGAAATTGCCGAAGCTGTTGGCAGCGTCTAGCAAACTAACTTGCTTCCTGTTCTTTCCAGCGATGGACAATATCAGTCTCGATGCCGAATTGATCAAGCGCCCGGCCAACGGTCTGGTTTACGATATCGTCGATGGTTCTTGGACGATGATAAAAAGCCGGAACCGGCGGAATGATCACGCAGCCATATTGGGCTGCTTTGACCATCAGTTCCAAATGTCCCTGATGGAGCGGCGTTTCACGCACCATAAGGCCAACCTTGCGCCGTTCCTTCAAGCAAACATCGGCGGCGCGCGCGATTAAATTATCGCTAAAGCAATTGACCACGCCGGCTAATGTCTTGATTGAGCAGGGCGCGATGATCATGCCTTCTGTTTTGTACGAACCAGATGAGATCGACGCCCCGATATCCTTGAAGCTATGGACCTGGTCCGCAAGTGAGCGAACATGCTCTAGTGAGTAATCGGTTTCAGCGGTGATGGTTTGGGCGGCTGAAGGCGACATAATCAGGTGGGTTTCGAAGTCCGGTAAGTCGCGCAGCACTTCCAAGATACGGACACCATAAATCGGCCCCGAAGCTCCTGAGATAGCAACAATTAATCTTTTAGTACCGCTCATGCGTCCGCCCTTTTCGTTTGCGCGGTTGATTTAGGATTTAGCCTACAAGGCTCGCACAGAATTTCCGAGAATTTTTTTAAGGTTCAGTGCCGCAGGCTTGGTCAAATATTTCGCTCTGGGCCGTCTTTGCCTTTTTGGTCTGGGCGCGGCTTCTGAGGGTTCTTTCGCTTTATGATGATATCGCCGTGTTCATTGACGATAGGCGCCTCGTATTGAGGGATGTGCGTGATCATCAATTGGAGTGCCTGCATTAGCTTTTCCATGCCTTGGCGCGCCAGTTCTGACGCCTGTTCCTGCGGCGTCTGAGGCTCCGCGAAGACGGGTGTGGATATAGACAGGGCTGCGGCGAGAGCAAGGATTACGAATGGTCGCTTCATGGCACACCTCGGCATTTGCGGTTTGTAACTCTAAATATCGGCATATCGCCTCAATTATTCAAGCCAAGGCATTCATGTTACGGTGGGGGCAAACCGGTAGGAGATTAGTACGTGTCATCTGAACTAAAAACCGTTGCAATCGGCGGTCTCGGTGCCATTGGCTTACGAACCGCGCAAGCTGTCGATGCAGGCATAGAAGGCTTGAAACTGAGCGCCGTTTCCGCGCGTGACGTTGAGGCTGCGGAAAAGCGTGTTGCCAATTTCCGCAATCCGCCGCGGGTCATGGCAATCGGCGATCTTGCTGAACACGCAGATATCGTTGTGGAATGCGCGCCCGCGGCCCATTTTGATGAAATCGCAGTGCCGGCGATCGAGGCGGGCTGCATATTTATCCCTTGTTCCTGTGGGCGACTGGTTGAACGCGGCGCACTGATAGAGCGAGCAAAAGAAACTGGCGCGCGCATCATCGTGCCGACAGGAGCGTTGGTAGGGTTCGATGCAGTACGCGCGGCGGCGGAAGGGACGATCAATGAAGTGCGGATGGTCACCCGCAAACCACCAAAAGGTATTCATGGGGCACCCTATATCGAGGAAAACAATATCGATTTGTCCGATGTGCAGGAGCCATTGAAGGTATTCGAAGGGACTGTCCGAGAGGCAGCGGCGGGATTTCCAGCTAATTTGAATGTGGCCGCTGCGTTAAGCATGGCCGCGCTGGGGCCCGATAACACGATGATCGAGTTATGGGCAGATCCCACTAAAACGCGGAATGAACACACGATCATTGTGGATTCCGACGCGACGCATTTCGAGATTAAGGTTGCTGGCATTCCCTCGCCGGATAATCCGGCCACAGGTTTGCTCACACCTTTAAGCGTTATCGCGACCCTGAGAGGCTTGGTTTCTACGTTTAAAGTGGGCAGCTAACTAATATTTAACCGAAAGAAACCGGAAACCGGCAAGGATGCCGAGCACGCCGATGACGGCAAACCCTGTCGCGTAGCTGCCGATTAATTCCACATACAAGGTGAAGAGTGGGGGAATGACGACGAACGCGCCAAAGGCGTAAATTTGACTGCCTGCGGTGGCTGCCGCTGCCTTGCCTTCGGGGGCCAGTTTCGAGACTTCCGAAAAATATAGCCCGACCCAGCCAAGGTTGGCGTTGCCGAGCACAATTCCGAGGACACACAACAACCAATATGATCCGCCCGCCGGAAATGCAGCCAGGATAAGAAAACAAATACCGGTTATGAGGCCGCTATAGCCGAGTATTAGTTTGGTGCGGATGATTCTATCAGCCAGGGCACCGAGATAAATACGTGCCACGATGCTCGTGCCGTGCGCGAGGCCGAAGATCAGGCCGGCCCATTGCAATTCCAAACCGATATCCCGGACCAGATAAATAACAAGAAAGGCTACAACGCAGGCCTGACAGCCGATTAGCGTGAAAGCGGCGATGGAAATAGCGCGAATCGGTCCTTTTTCGAAAACCAGCCGAATGGGCTCCATGATGTCGTTTGGGCGCAATGGATGGGTTGGGTTCCGGTCCTCATCGGCCCGTGATCGAAAAGGTTGCGCGAGGATGGCTGCGAGGAATATTGCTCCGCCGATGAGGAGCATGGCCGTTTGCCAACTTGTGGTGAGCACCAGGGTTGGCACCAAAAAGCCTGCCAATGCGCCGCCAACAGGGACGCTTATCTGCTTTAGCGAAAACAGGAAGGGACGCCATTCTGGCGGCCCGACACGCATAATCACGTGCGAACCGGCCGGGTTCATCGGACCGTGCGCCATACCCAGCAGGATCGCGCTCACGACAAAAGCCCAGGGTGTGGCAAGCGTGAAAATCGCCATGGATGTCGCGCCAAAAATCAGCGCGATCTGGCAACTGCGCATTGCTCCATAGCGCCCTAGCGGTCCGCTGACAAACAGGCCGAAGGCCAGCGCCGTAAAATAGACAATGGCCGTGTAAATGCCGGTAAAGCTGACAGGAATGTCATAGCCGCGCGCTACCTCGGTTGGCGCATTAGAGAAGGAATGCATTCCCATGGTCGTCAGGCCTTGGAATATAATCAAGGCAAGGACGGGCGCTGCCACGTCACGGTTTAATAGTTTATGCATGGGAGGTTCCGGTAAGGCGCGCTACTCGCCCTTGTATACCGGCTTTCTCTTTTCGTTAAAGGCACGGATACCCTCTTGGCGATCCTCCGTGGGGACCATCCGGTTATAAGCCTCTATTTCGAAGGCATAGCCGTTCTTCAAATCCATCTGTGTCGACACGTTGAGTGCCTTCTTTGCCTGGCGGATTGAGATGGGCGCGTTTGACGCGATACGTTCCGCCGTGGCGAGTGCTTCATTTAAAAGTTCAGAGTCTTCGCATACCTTGTTGAAAATACCCCATTCTTTGGCTTCATCTGCGGTGCAAGGCGTCCCTGTTAGCAGGAATTCCTTCGCGCGACGGATGCCGACGGCACGTGGCAAAAATTGTGTGCCACCGGCGCCAGGCATTATGCCAAGGGTCACTTCAGTTAAGGCCAATTTGGCGGACTTAGCACCGTAGGCAAAGTCCGCGGCAAGGACGAATTCGCACCCGCCACCATAGGCGGCGCCATTGCATGCCACGATGATCGGGGGCGGAACGTCAAGCATGGTGAGAATAGCTTGTTCGAATATGGCGTGCTGGCGTTGCCATTGTTCATCGGTCATACCGTTTCGTTCTTTTAGGTCTCCGCCCGCACAAAACGCTTTGGCCCCAGTGCCGGTTAGGACGATGCAGCGCACATCATCCTGATCCACATAAAGGTCACGCCAAAGATCTCTCAAATCCAGACCCATTTGCGTATTTAAGGCGTTCGCGAAGTCGGGGCGATCCAAATAAACGATTAGGGTGTGTTGGCCGTGTCGTTCGAGTTTGAGGGTCTCGTAGTCGGTACGCATTAATCCAACTCTCCAAATATTTCGTCATTGTGCTGGCCAAGTTCCGGCGCCCGCATCCGGAAAGGAGGCCGCTCACCGTCGAAGGAGAGGGGCAGGCCGATGACCTTCACTGATTTGTCCGGCGATTCTTGGATGATCTCCAGAGCCTGCGTTTGCGGATGAGCGTCCATCTCGGCCGTGTCTTGGATGGGCGCGTTCGGAACGCCCACTTCGTCCAAAGCAGCCTGCCAATGAGATCGTGGTTGTTCCTGGATGATCGGGATTAACAGTTCGTTCAGCGCGTCGCGATTGGTAACCCGGTCCGGGTTCGATTTAAAACGGTCGTCCTCGGGCCATTCCGGTCGCCCGATGACCCCACAAAGCCGCTTGAACAAATTGTCGTTGCCGCCGGCAATGATCAAATAGCCGTCTGTGCATTCATAAGCTTGATACGGCACAATACTGCGAATGCCCGAGCCAAATTTCCCCGGTATATTTCCGCCCGCGTGATAGGCCGCCGCGTGACTGGTCATCCAGGCCACGCAGGTTTCATACAGTGAGGAATCGACGATCCCGCCCTTATTCGTGAGTTCGCGTTCCCGTATGGCGGCGATAATACCAATAACGGACCACAGGCCGGTTCCCATATCGATAATCGAGGTGCCGACACGAACCGGCGGTCTGCCTTCTTCGCCGGTGGTGCTCATAATACCGCCAAAAGCCTGCATTAAGGGATCATACCCCGGTCGGTCCTTGTAGGGGCCTTTACTCCCAAAGGCACCGAAATTCGAATAAACCAAACTTGGTTTTTCGGCCAAAAGTTCTTCCGGGCCTAACCCTAACTCTGTGGCCTTGCCGGGCCGCATGTTTTGGATCACCACGTCAGCGCTTTTGATAATCAGTTTGCGCAAGCGGGCGCATTCTTCAGGATCGCGTAAATTGACCGTGATCGACTTCTTGTCGCGATTATAGGCATGAAACATGGCGCCTGTTCCGTGCCAGAAGGGCGGCCCCCACTGGCGCGCATCGTCACCGTTACCTGGTTTTTCGACCTTGATTACTTCGGCACCCAATTCCGCGAGTACCCAAGCACCATAAGGCGCGGCCACGCTGGAGCCGAGTTCGAATACCCGTATACCGTCGAGCGGCGCACACGATGTCACGCTTTATCCTCCCCAAAAATTCATTTTAGCCATTTGTGTGATAGCACTTACCGACAAGCGGATGGTTTCGTCAACCGAGCGCATTTGTGATCTCGCGCACTGTGCAGTTGATAGCAATATGCTTTATCCTGCTATTCGAGTTAGGTATTTGATAGTTGGCCGTTAATTGCGGGTTAAAGGATTTTAGGTATGGCTGAGGAAGGCACAGCGCTTGACGGCGCGGTAACAAAGTTTCGCGAAGGTGATTTGGCAAACGCAGAAAAACTGTGTCGCGAATTGCTGGAGACAGACGAGAACAATAGCGAAGCGTGCCATCTGTTAAGCGTTATCGCCCACCGTGTCGGCGACAATGTTGCGGGGTTGGGGTTTGCAGAAAGAGCCTCTGCCGCACAGCCCGAGAACGCGGTCTATCTCAACACCCAAGGTTTCCTGCTGCGTCTGCTCGGCCGGTATGGTGAATCCATACAAAAACTAAAGGAGGCAATTACAAGACAGCCTGATTACGCCGACGCTTATAATAATTTGGGTATTGCTTTGGCGGACGGGAACGATATTGCCAATGCGGAGCAGGCCTATCGTAAGGCGCTTGAATGCAAAGCTGATTTCCCTGAAGTGTTGAACAATCTGGGCAATATTCTCTATCGCGCGGGGCGGCACGACGAGGCGATGGCGGCGTACCAAGACGCTATCAAGGTGAAACCGGATTATGCGGAGGCCTATTGTAATATCGGCGATGGATTCGCTAATCAGAACAAACATAAAGAAGGTGCGGAAGCCTATAAGAAGGCGCTCGAAATTGCGCCGAATTGGGCTGATGCTTGGTATAAATTCGCCAACAGTTTGTTTCGGTTGGAGCAATTAGATCAGGCCATTCAGGCCTACCTGAAATGTTTGGATATCAATCCGGCACACACACGGTGCCTGACTAATATCGGGGCGACTTACGAGAAAATGTCTCGATATGATGAGGCCGCGCTCATGATACGCCAAGCGCTCATTCAATCGCCGGAAGATTTGACTGCCCTCAAAAACCTTGGCCACGTGTTGTTGAAATTGGGGCAGCCGGCCGAAGCCATGCAACTGTTAATGAAAGCGGTGCAAATAGCGCCTGCGGATCCAGATGCTCATTACACACTGGGCAATACGTTGCTGCGAATGGAAAAGCTTCAAGACGCGATGAATTGTTATATGCGTGTGCGTCAGCTCCAGCCCGCCGGCGCGCGCGGATTTTTCGCACCGGCCAGCGTGTTGCTGCTTAACGGTCAGTACAAAGAGGGGTGGGCGGCCTGACCAGCCCCACCTGATTGGTCCGGTTAGAATGTTAGTTCATGGTTGGCCTTTCCTGC
>Ga0055584_100000270_pt1 | contig 48946 bp, 42 predicted proteins | sample OSDHelmetaG_FD_58716 | JGI IMG/M metagenome (GOLD analysis project Ga0055584, IMG submission 58716) | Pelagic marine sediment microbial communities from the LTER site Helgoland, North Sea, for post-phytoplankton bloom and carbon turnover... | ecosystem: Environmental > Aquatic > Marine >... | reverse complement strand
TCAGCGAGACCGTGGAACTGGTAGTTTCTCACCTTCTCGCCCAGACGCTCGCGCAGTGCACCCAGCAATTCATGGCGCGTGACTTTGAACGGATCTTCGTCCGGCCAAATTTGGCGAATGAGTTCGAGCCCCGGATCGTTGCCGATCGACAGCGCAACGAGCGCGCGCCCACCAGGCGCCAACGCTCGCGCCATCGGTGCAAGGACTTTATCAACTTTGAATTCGCCAGACATGCGCGCGCGCCACGGTTGCGACACCAGCATCAAATCATAGTCCGCGTGCGCCTTGCCAGGTCGAGGCCGCACAGCATCCAACATGAATGCGTGATCTTCGCGATACAATACTAGAACCGATGGTTTCGCGTACAACGGATTACCGGTTTTGGGGCTCGCTTTAACCCGCCACCCGTCAACCAGACGCGGATCTAGCGCAGCTAATTGAGTTCCAAATTCAGCCGCGGTATTGCCCGTCAATGGCGCGTCGATCCAGTTGATCTCGACATCGCCGCCCGCCACACCTTCGGCCCCAAGCCAAGGCGCATCCGCATAATATAAGTTTGTGAACACGGCCACGGTTGGCCCATGTTCAACAAAGCGATCAGGCAGTTTCTCGAGGCTTAGGCGTATATCTTCGAGGCTTATCTCTTTGCCGGTCACATAGGTCGGTACATGCGGATTTCGCGGGTGTGCCGCACACAACACGTGGCTGAGCAGCGTGCCATCACCAACGCCAGCATCAAAAATCCGTAATGCAGGTGGGCGCGGAACAAGCTTCGTCAGTTCAATATTGGCGCGCTCGGCAATCTTGGATTTCTCATTTCAGGTTGTCACAAACGACAAATATTTCTGACGGTTATCGTAGAACCTAAAAGGACGCGCGGCTGCGGCCATGGCAGGAATCTCGTGGAAGCATTTGCGCTGCAAGCAAAGTCGCTGGCGTGAATGGTACAGATTGCATCAAAATAGGCCCCTAAGGTGGCGCAGCTACAGGCCTGTTGCAAGCGTAGCCATCCTCAACGCAGATTGACTAGGAAGCACACCATGAGCATCGGATTTAGGATCGAGCGCCGCACGCGGGTGGTAGGAGCAGGGTATATTTCGCGCTTCAGCGCACTGCCAGTTGCCAACGTTAGCGACAGCATGTGGCGAATGAGTGCAGGGGGCGCGCGCCTAAAACCAATGCATGGTGATGCCCGAATGGCTGGTCCGGCGCTGACAGTGAAGACTCGCCCTGGTGACAACCTTATGATTCATAAGGCGTTAAACATGGCGGTGCCAGGTGACGTGATCGTCGTCGACGGCGGCGGTGAGCTCATTAACGCACTCATTGGCGAGCTGATGCTGTCGGTGGCGATCAAAAATGGCGTGGCTGGCATCGTCATCAATGGCGCGGTGCGCGATGCCGAAGCGTTCCCGCGACGCGGCTTACCGGTTTTTGCTGCGGGCGTAACCCACCGCGGGCCGTACAAGGATGGCCCCGGCGAAATCAACGTGCCGATTGCTATTGACGGCATGGTGATTGAACCAGGCGATCTGGTCCTTGGTGATTGTGACGGCATATTGTGCGTTCCCTACGACCACCTCGAAACGGTATGCGCTGCAGGTGAAGCCAAGTTGCGCGCAGAAGAAATTCAGATGGCCGAAATTGAGGCGGGTACCTCGGACCGTTCCTGGGTAGATGCAAGTCTTGAGCGACTTGGCTGCGAGGTAGAATAGATGAGCGCATCGGCAAGCAAAAACATCAGTCTGACTCCGGGCAAGCGAGTTCTTTATCTGACCAAGGACCTAGATCTCATTCGTCAGCAGTTGTACGAAGGTCTAAACCTAAAAATGGCGGACCTAGAGGTTGCTGACTTGATGGACGACGTCAACACCGACGTCATGACTCCAATCTGGACCATGTTCGACCATGATCCAGATGCACTCGCCGACAACGCATACGCCGGCTTGCTCTATAAAGGCAAGCAGGTGTTTAAGCCGCGCGCACTAAAAGACGGGAATTTCGAAGTTATCGTCAGCGGCCAACGTAAAGGTACCGGCTCGAGCCGTGAAACAGCCGTGTGGGGCGAACGCTGGTCTGGCATACGCATTGCCGTGGCCTCCAGTTTTGCACCGATTCACCGCGGCAATAACATCAGCATGGGTCAGCTAATGTGCGATCACGCGATGTTATTGCGCTTGGAAGCAGGTGAATCCATTGCGCTGTCAGAATTCACCGAGCAGTACGACGCATTTTCCAAAATTATTCTAGAGCATGGCGGATTGCTGCCATTCGCGCGCGCAGTAGCCGAGAAGAAAGTAGGGCTTCCGCTCAATCAAACCGGGACGCGCGCAATGACCTTGGTCGAGAAAATCCTCGCCAGCCACATGCTCAATGCGGGCCCCAACGGCGCCTTTGTAAAGCCCGGCGACGCGGTACTTTGTAACGTTGATGGTGGCTATAGCTACGAGTTCTTCAGTCCGCCAGTACATGTGTTTTTGAGCGAAGAATTTGGTCCCGACTATCAGGTTAAGAACAAAGACAAGCTGGCTGTGTTTGAGGACCACCTAGTGTTTGCGCATCAGGTGCCACGCTTTAAACCCTTCATTGATAAAATTCAGACGCTGCGCGATGTACAAAAAGAATTTCAACGTCATACCGGCGTGCGTGACTACTCGGCGGTAGACGGAGTATCTCCAGGCATCTGCCATCAGGTTGCGCGGGAAGAATTTATTAGTCCGGGCGAGTTTTTCCTCGCCACCGACTCGCACACCTGCATGGGCGGTGGCAACAATGCGCTTGCCTACGGTATTGGCGCCACTGATTTCGCCGCCCTCGCTTGGGGCGGTTACGCTCTCGCGACGGTGCCCGAAACGATTCGCTTTGAATTGACCGGCGCCCTAGACCCAGGCTGTACTGCAAAAGACATTATGCTGCGCATCCTCGCAACACATGCACGCAATGAAGATACGCTCGGGCGTGCAATGGAATTCGGTGGCCCCGGGCTCGCAAGCCTATCGCCAGATGAGCGCTCCACCTTGTGCAACATGGCCACCGAGTGCAGCGCCCGCACTGGCATTGTTGAAGGGGACGATGCCTTAGCACAATGGCTTGCAGATGCGCGCGGCACTGACATCGACACTATCAAAGCGAGCTTTGTCGCACCTGATGCTGACGCCCACTATGCAGGCGGCGTGCACACTATAAATTTGTCTGAGATCCGACCGATGGTTGCGCACCCTGGTGACCCGGATCGCGGCATCCCATCCGACCCGACCAATGGTGCTTTGATCACTGAGATTGGCGAAGTTAGCATTGACATCGCTTATGGCGGCTCGTGCACGGCCGGCAAGGTCGATGATTTCCGCTACTACCTACAAGTTTGCGAAGAAGCTGACAGGGCCGGGCTGAAAGTCAAAGATGGGGTTGATTTCTACATCCAATACGGCTCTCAGAATGTACGCGACTTCGCCCAGGCCCAGGGCTGGACCGAGCTGTTCGAACGTACTGGCGTAAAACTCGTAGAGCCCGGCTGCGGCGCCTGCATGGGTGGTGGCCCAGGCGTTAGCGAGAGTGCTGAGCAAATTACAGTGTCTGCGATAAACCGTAACTTCCAAGGACGCTCCGGTCCGGGTCAGCTTTATCTCGCATCACCACTGACAGTCGCCGCGAGTGCATTCGCGGGCCATATTGTCGCCTACCGCGAGGGCATGTTCAGCAATCAATGATTGCGTGGCGCCACGCCGCTAACGCACGCATATGTTTATCCCTCTACACGACCAGAACCCACTGCGGGTTATCCCAGTGCAAGTGACCACGCTTGCACTGATTGCGTGCTGTGTCGGCGTGTTTGCGTGGCAGTTGGGTCTAGACAGCCACGCACTTGGCGCTTTTCAAAGTGAGTACGGTCTGATTCCTGCGCAGCTACTTGGCGCAGGCGGTGCGAATGTAAACACGGATAGTTGGAGCCTGAAACTGGGTCTTTTGACCGGCATGTTCCTACATGGTGGTTGGCTCCACCTACTTGGCAACATGGCCTACTTGTGGGTTTTTGGCGATAACGTCGAGGATGCCATGGGACACGCGCGCTTCTTGTTGTTCTACCTACTATGCGGCGTGCTCGCAGCCGCGGGGCACGCGCTGTTATTTCCTCAATCCTACGCGCCACTGATCGGCGCGAGCGGCGCAGTCGCTGGCGTGATGGGCGCGTATGTGATGCTGCACCCGCGCGTTAAGGTGTTAATCCTCGCCTTCAGCCGCTTTCCAATTCAGCTACCCGCTTACGTGTTGCTAGCGCTGTGGTTCGCCTGGCAGATTTACGCGGCAGTTACGGCATCTAGTGTTGCGGTCGCATGGTGGGCCCACGTAGTCGGCTTTGTTGTAGGCGCAATTTTGGTCATACCGTTCAAACGCGCTGAGGTTGCGCTATTCGATCAGGGCACATCGCACTAGATCGCCGGTCACTATCACTTGTCACGCATGTGCCAGTCATACCAGCGCCATATTGCCGGGCGATAGTCTCACTCAACATCCTGATTGATTGAGACCACCCTAATGACTAAGCAAACACCGGATCGCGCAGCTCCAACTAATCAACCCAGCAACGTTGAGCCAGACAAAAATGCAAGCCGTCGCGCAACTGTGGCTGTACCCAGTCGCGAAGAAGAACTGAGCCATGTCGCGATTCTGGGTTACAACTAATGTGTGGCGCTCAGCGCAACTCGCGCAAAAGTTGAGGCCAGCGCAAAAACACTAAAAGCAGCAGCGCAATGCCAACACTGGAGGTAATGAAAAGCGCATCTGCCGCACCTGTATGCTCAGCAAGCGCGCCGAGCATCAGCACGCCAAATGGTCCAGCGCCAATGGTCACAACAAGCATACCCATCACGCGCCCGCGCATCGCGGGTTCAGCGACGGTCAACAATATAGTGCTCTGCATCGCCGCAAACAAACCAAGACCAATGCCGGCACATAGCAATGACGCCGATGCGGTCAAGAACGATGGCGCATTGGCAAACACCACCATCATTGCCAGGAACAGGAATGCGCCACCGGCAAACAACTGTGCATACAGTCGGCGCTTGACCGTTGCCGCCAACACCAAAGCGCCCAGCACCGCCCCAAGCCCTTCCGAGGACATCAGTAAGCCAATTACCTCTGCAGTGAGTCCAAGTGAGTCACGACCAATCACCGGCACCATGGCCGCGTAAGGAAACCCAAACATATTGAGCACTACGGTGACCGCCAGCACGCCAGCCAGCAGCGGCTGGCCCCATGCATAGCGAAAGCCCAAGCGCAGACCTTGCCAAAACGGTAGCGCACCGCCTGTCGTGAGCCTTCGCGTCGGTGAGATCCCAAGCATGAACAACACCGCCGAGGCGTAGAATGCCGCACCGAGAATGTAGGCCCCTTGCAATCCAAGCATGGCCATCAAAATACCGCCAGCTAGTGGACCAAGCATACGCGTCGCATTTTGTGAGCCGGTGTCGAAGCTAATGGCTTTTCCGATTGATGCTGGCGGCACCACGTCGCGCGCGATCATGCGCCGAACCGTATGCTCTAAAGACCACACAAAACCTGCCAGCACCGCGCCAATGGCGACATGCCACAATGCCAATGCTCCATTAACTGACAAGGTTGCCAGCGTCAGGGACAGCGCAAGCATCAACAGCAGACCACCGGTATAAATATATTTCTGATTAGCTCGCTCAACTAACATGCCTGCGATCGGCCCGCCGATGAGCGTAGGCACGGTGCGCGCAAAGTACATTAACGCCACGTCGAAGGCCGAACCGGTAGCCTCTAGGGTGTAGATCCCGATAGCCAGGATCTCCAACCAACGCATGACCCCCACGCATAAGCCCGTTAGCCACACACGTACAAAGTCCGGGTTCGCTAATGCGACACCGAGAGAACTCGCTTCAGTCTGCTGCATTGGTTTCACTTGTGCCCGAATCGATTTGCTCAGCACGAGTCAGGTCCGATGCTGGCACAGCGCTCACCTCAGTCAAGAATGCGTCCGGTAGAATCGAATTAGCTCGGAGTTGTCAGCATCGCCATAGCCATCGCTTATCATTTTACGGTGCACTTCGGCGACTGCTGAAGTGATCGGCATCGGTGCGTCTAGTCCATCAGCCAGTGTGTGGATCAAGCGCAAGTCTTTAGCTATGATCGAAATGCTGCTACCCACAGCAAAGTCAGACGTCGCCATCTTTTTCGCGTACTCCTGAAGCAAACGCGAGTCGGCACGCCCACCGGCAAAAACTTCGGCCAACCGCGCCGCATCTACACCGGCTCGCTCGGCTAGGCCGCAAGCTTCTGCTAGAACGACAAAACCACAAGCAACAAGCACTTGGTTGACCATCTTAGTTGCCTGACCCGCGCCGTTCGCCCCCATTAAGGTGCAATTACCAGCCAGCGCATTCCACAGTGGCCGCATCCGCTCAAACACGCCCTCATCGCCACCTACCATCACTGTCATGCGGCCTTCATACGCAGCTGGTGGGCCACCAGAAATTGGCGCGTCCAACCACGGCATTGCGCAATTATCATGCAGGCGCTGCGCCAGTTCGCGTGCATGGTTTGAGTCCATGGTAGACATATCGACAAGCGTCTTGGACGCATCCGCCACAGCCGCAATGCCGTCTTGCCCAAACACAATCGCTTCGACAGCGGCGCCATCGGTTACACAGGTCAAACAAATATCAACGCGTTCAGCCAGCGCGCGCGGAGTCGCGGCAATATGCGCGCCTTGTGTCGAAAATTGCTCGAGCTTGGCGCTGCTGCGGTTCCACACGGTCACATCGAAACCTTGGTCAAGTAGGCGTTGCATAATAGCGGCGCCCAATACACCTGCGCCGAGCACACCTACAGACGGTAACGAATCAGACATTGCACTTCCTCCGAGGGCTGCGGGCAGCACCATGCTACAAGCTATCAACCCAGTATCGGGCCTGCAGCTACCATAGCGCGGGCACCAAATTACTAGACCCAAATTTTGTTCATAACTGCGTAACACGACATCAAGTTGGCAGCCGCACATTAGCGCCATTCTACAACCGCCTCGCATCGGCGGTGGACTTCGTATCGTGAAGTTCCGAGAATGCGCATGCCCACACTCGGAACAAATACAATCATGGCTGCGAATCCCGACCTACTATTGCGCTATCCAACCATCGCTGACCTCGCAGCGCGGGCAAAAAAGCGTATACCATTTTTCGCCTGGGAATATCTCGCCAGCGGCACCGGTGCTGAGCACGGCGTAAGTCGCAATCTGGATGCCTTCGCCAACATCACCATGACGCCGCAGTTTATGCGTGGAGAATTCGAACCAAACTTTGCTACAACTCTGTTTGGCCGACAGTATAGTGCGCCATTTGGGATCGCACCTGTTGGCCTCACCGGTTTGATGTGGCCGGGTGCGGAATGGATCCTAGCTGAGGCCGCCAATAGAGCGCGGATACCGTTTTCGCTCAGCACCGTTGCGACTGAGACACCAGAAACTGTCGGTGCCCGGGCTGGCGACATGGGCTGGTTCCAACTCTACCCTCCGCGCGACCCGGCGGTCCGTAAAGACCTGTTGCAACGCGCAAGCGCAGCCGGGTTTACCACGTTGCTGGTAACAGCCGACGTGCCTGCAGCGAGCCAACGCGAACGGCAAAAACGCGCCGAAGTGTCGGTGCCGCCAAGGCGCACACTAAAAACCTACGCGCGTGCGGCAATGTGCCCGACCTGGGGACTTGCCACGCTGCAACACGGGCTACCCAGTTTCCGCATGCTTGAACCTTACGCTGACGGTAACAGCATGCAACAGATCTCGGGCTTCGTTAGCAAGAATTTTGGCGGCACGCTATCGTGGGAGTACCTACAGGCGGTACGCCAGGAATGGCCAGGAGAGATCTTAGTCAAAGGTGTGCTCGACGTGCATGATGCGCGCCGCGCGGTGGCGGAAGGCATGGATGGCATCGTTGTATCCAATCATGGCGCCCGCCAGCTCGATAGCGCGCCGGCATCTATCTCAGTTCTACCCGAAATTGCCGCGGCGGTGGGTGATCAAACGACCATCGTCCTAGACAGCGGCGTGCGCGGCGGGCTGGATATCTGTCGCGCGCTTGCTTTGGGCGCAGATTTTGTGCTGCTGGGTCGGCCTTTCATCTTTGCCGTCGCCGCTCTAGGTGAGCAAGGTGGCGATCATCTGATCGAACTGCTGCGCGCAGATCTACACTCGTGCATGGCAAATCTTGGCTGCGAAACATTAGCTGAACTGGCAAGCCGCATTAACCCCGCTTGAGCTACTCAATGCGTGCCATGTGCCAGTTTCGCGTCCTCGCACTGAAAATCTCAGCGCGTGGCACGCCAAGCTAGAACGGCCGTGTCATCAAAATAAGTTTCGGCAACAGTGTCAAGGCCGCGATCAAGGCGGCAAACATCGCAGCCGCAGTTAGCAATCCAAAGTATATCGTCGGGACAAAATTCGAGAACACCAAAATCGAGAAACCGAAAATCACCGTTATTGATGTATACAACACAGCGCGGCCAATATTTGCGTGGCAAGTTTCTAGAGTTTGCTCATAGTCGCCGTTAGCAAGCGGCAGTTCTTCCCTAAAGCGGTAGATATAATGAATCGCATTGTCCACCGCTATACCGATAGTGATAGCAGCAATGGTGATAGTCATCATGTCCAGCGGGATCCCCGCTAGTCCCATCAAACCAAGCACGAAAGCGGCCGCCAGCGCATTCGGCACAATGCCGATAATGGCGAGCGTCACTGATCGAAACAGAATAAGAAACATCAAGCCGATGCCTAACATAACAGCGCCAAGCGTCTTGATCTGCGACTGAAACAGACTCTGCAACATGTTGTTATACAGAACGAGAATACCGCTGATGGTGAATTCTGCTTCTGGGATTTGCAACTTCGAAGACATGTCAGTGGCTATCTTGCGCAGTAACAAATCGCGTTGCAGATCCGGTTTCGAATCAAGGATGCGCAGAGAAATACGCGCTTCGTCGTTTTCAATCGAAATATAGGGATCGATCATACTTGCGCGCAGATCTTTGGGGATCTTTTTGTACAAGATTGCGAGCTCGAACGGCGAAAACGGACGGCCGTCGTTGATGCTTTCACCAACTCGCAAGACCGAGGCCAATGACAGCACTTTGCCTACCTCAGGAAGCCCATCAAGATAGTCGTGCACTGCTTTGATTCGCTCTATGCGCGACGAAGTGAACCAGTAATCTGCCGCATCACCTTCTTGTGGACCGAGGCCTAAGTCTTCACATTCTAGTTGTTCGTCTTCCGTCAGATTGTCGAAATCAGCACACTCATCTGTTTCGTCTTTCGGCTCAGCAAGACTCAACAAAACCTCGATCGGCGTGGTGCCACCAAGTTGTTCGTCGATCAGTTTCATACCTTGGTAAATCTCCGTGCTGTCACGGAAATAATTGATGAAACTGTTTTCCACCTGCAAACGACTGACGCCGATGCCACTGGCAAGCGCAAGCACCGCCGCGACGGCTAACACAAAACCGCCTCGGCGAATCGTAAAACGTGCCAGTGCGCGTGTTGCCCTGACCGAGTCGTCAGCTTGACCATCGTTGGCTAGATTACCAATCGCCACCAACAGAGCAGGGAACAATATGAACGAAGTGAAAAACGTCACTACTAGGCCCAGCGACATCATCCAACCAAAATCAATGACTGGCTTGATGCCACTAAAGACCAGTGAGCTAAACCCAAGAATTGTCGTGAGCGCGGTGTAAATACACGGGCGCACCATGCGCGCAGCGGTGAGTTGCACCAGATCAATGTGCGCGTCATCTGGGCGATCTGCGCGCAGTTGCCGATAACGCACAATCAGATGCATGTTCATCGACATAGTGATGATCAACATCAGTGAAATGAAATTGGAAGAGATCACCGTTACCTTCCAATTTGCGAAACCGAGCACGCCAAGCATGAAAAGCCCAGCAAAAAAGCAGCTTGCTAGCGGTAACAGTACCCAGCGCCAGCGCCGGAAAATCAACGCGAGCGTGGCGATTATGAACAGCAACACGCCTGCACCAAAGGCTACGAGATCGCTACCGATGAACAAGATCATGTCATCAGCGATCATCGGCACACCGCCCAGATGGAGTTTCGCCGCGCCGCGATAGCGTTCGAGGATCGCACGAATCGCGACGATATCGTTATGACGTGCCGCATCGAAGCCAACTCGCGCAGTATCGTAAGCCGCGCTGACACTCGCCAATTCGCTTTGCTGTTGCGGCGTAAGCGTAGCGTTGCGCGCACCAGCGCGCAGAGCTTGGCGCTCGGCTAATAATCCAAGCACATGCGGGTCATCGCGCAAGCTCAGCAAAATGGCGGTGGTCTTGCCATCTGTGCTCAGGATCAAATCTTGAAAAACCGCACTTGTCGCAATCTCGTCGCGCGCACGCTCACGGTCAACCGTCGACCTGGCCAAATCCAGCGTCGGCACCGTACCCGTCATTTCAGACAGCTTGGTGTCGGTGCTCACCAACAGCGGCACCTCCAACAGACTGAAGACACTCGCCACTGAGCCAATTTGTGCTAACTCGTCGCGCAGCGCGCCAAGCGTGTCCAGCGCACTATCCGCAAACAGATCGTCGTTGGGTGTGTATGTCACCAGCAGCAGGTCTTGGGTGGCATAGCGGCTTTGCGTATCGCGCAATACGCGCAGGTCCTTGTCATCCTCAAGCAGCAAAGCATCAGCTGAGGCGTCCAAGGTGAAACCTCGCGCTTGGTAACCGACCACAATCAACAGCACCAACATAAATGCCAGTACTGCTTTGGGCTGTTCGAGGATCAGGCGTCTATATAAGCCGTGGGAGCCGGATGCGTTCATTTCAGTACTCAGAGTCAGTTCCTACCAGACAACAATCCGCGACCGATAACGTGTGCTTGGATCTCAGCTGCACCTTCAAAAATATTCAAGATTCGGGCATCACACAACACCCGTGAGATCTCGTATTCAAGCGAATAGCCAACTCCACCATGGATTTGCAGTGCAGTATCTGCATTTGACCATGCCACTCGTGCCGCAAGTAATTTAGCCATACCCGCCTCTACATCACAGCGCCGACCCTTGTCTTTTTCCCGCGCCGCGACGTAGGACAATTCGCGCGCCGCAATCGTTTCGACCGCCATCATCGCGAGCTTATCTGATACGCGCGGAAATTCGATCAATGCTCGGCCAAATTGTTTGCGCTCTAGCGCATAGCGCAAGCCCAAATCGAAGGCACTCCAAGCCACTCCAGTCGCACGCGCAGCAGTTTGAATCCGCGCGCCTTCGAACGTGCGCATGAGTTGCTTAAAGCCTTGCCCTGGCTCGCCACCCAGCAGCCCATCGGCTGCGACCGTAAAATCCTCGAACCCAAGCTCATATTCTTTCATACCGCGGTAGCCCAACACCGCAATTTCACTACCACTCATACCCTGCGCAGGGAAAGGTTCCGTGTCAGTACCACGCGGTTTCGCCGCCAGCAGCATTGATAAGCCCGCGTAGCTATCCGTATCGGGCTGCGTGCGCACCAGTAAGGTCATTAGATCACTTCGCGCGGCATGGGTGATCCAGGTTTTATTGCCCGTGACACTCCAGCTACCGTCATCCGCACACTGCGCGCGGGTGCGCAAGCTGCCCAAATCTGAACCGGTATCTGGTTCGGTAAACACAGCCGTCGGTAATACCTTGCCGGATGCGATATCGGGAAGCCAACGCTGTTTCTGCTCGGGCGTCCCAGCGATAGTGATGAGTTCCCCGGCAATTTCAGAGCGCGTACCAAGCGATCCAGCACCGATCCAGCCGCGCGACAATTCTTCACTGACCACACACATCGCCAGTTTGCCGAGCCCGTGGCCGCCATACTCCGGCGCGATACAGACGCCAAATACGCCAAGCTCAGCCATTTCTTGGACAATTTCATCCGGAATAAGCCGATCCGCCAGATGCCAACTATGCGCATGCGGTTTGATGCGATCATTGGTGAATCGACGCATTTGCATGCGCACCATATCCAAGGTCTCATCACCGAGCAGCTCAAACAGCTCACCGCCATTGCCCAAATGCTCAGCCAAGGCCAAACGGTTCGACGCTGTGTTACCGTGGCGCATCAGTAGTGCCACCGCGCTATCGGCGGCTAGTTCGGTGGCTGCATCGCTTAAGCCTAGTTCGAGTGGGCGAACAATTTCATTTTGGCTCATCGGGATACCGCCGATAAGCTGGGCCAGATACTCGCCAAACGCAATTTGAACGACCCAGGTCTCAGCCACGCAAGTACCAGCTGATTGCGCACTGCGCCACCATGCGTGGGATGCTTGCAGCGCCTCGATAGTCGTCGCGATCCAGGCTAAACCATGCAAAATGCGCTGCTCACGGTCAGCGCGGGGCGCACTGACGCGGCCATCAACGACAATTTCCGCCGCTACTCGGGCTCGCGCCGAGTCAAGGTAGGCACGAGTTGCATCGCCTGCCTGCGTAAATACCGCGTCAAGTGCAGTTGTTGCCGTTGGCAGCTGGATTGGGGGCGCGTTCATGAGACGATACCGACTCTTAATTCAAACTCTCGATCGTGCGTGATAACGGGACAATATGCCAGTCACCAAATTCCCCGGATGGGGCAAGCCAGCAGCTGCCGCGCTAACGCCGCAGCAGCCAACCATCATCAACGACCGCTTCAGCCGGCCGTTGGCGACATGTGCCAAAGGGCTCGAGGGCTTGTTATTCGATGAGCTGACGGCCCTCGGTGTGCAAGCGCCAGTGGAAACAGTCGGTGGCGTGTACTTCGACGCACCTCTGCAAGATCTCTATCGCATCTGTTTGTGGTCGCGCCTCGCATCACGGGTGCTGCCCTTTATCACAGCGTTTGAAGTTCACACCGCAGAGCATCTCGAAGCTGGCATGCGCAGCGTCGCCTGGGAACAGCACCTGAACTCGGACTCGACCTTCGCAATCAATTTTCACGGCACCTCGCAACTCATTACCAACAGCCATTTCGGCGCGCTTAAGGCCAAGGATGCAATAGTTGACTACTTCCGTGAGCGCCATGGTGATCGGCCATCAATTGATACCGTGCGCCCGGACCTGCGCCTACATCTGCGTCTGAGTAAGGGCATTGTCACGGTGCGCCTGGATTTGGCTGGCGAATCCTTACACCGACGCGGCTACCGCAGCGCTGGAGGACTTGCGCCGCTGAAGGAAAATCTCGCCGCGGCGGTGCTGGTACGCGCTGGCTGGCCAGCCATCGCGGCCACCGGAGGTGCGCTCATTGACCCGATGTGCGGCTCCGGTACCTTGCTAATTGAAGGTGCGCGCATCGCGCTCGATGTAGCGCCAGGTTATGGGCGTGAATATTGGGGCTTTAGCGGCTGGCTGGGCCACGTCCCAAGCTACTGGACGGATTTGATGGCCGAAGCCGAGCAGCGCATGCAGGCAGCTCGAGCGCGCCCATTACCGGATTGCTTTGGCTACGACTCTAGCTTGAAGGCGATCCGCGCAGCAGAAGATAACATTGCCAGCGCCAAGCTCGACGATGTTATCAGGGTCAGGGTCAAGGAGCTGGCCACACTCACTCAGCCAACCCACAAGTCGATAAGGCCGGGTTTGGTGATCACCAACCCTCCGTATGGCGAGCGGCTCGGCGATGAGGCATCGGTCGCGCCCTTGTACCGCTCATTAGCGGATCGGCTGAAACAGGAGTTTGATGGCTGGCAAGGCGCCATGCTGACCGGCAACCCAAATCTTGGTAAAACCATGGGCTTGCGCGCACGCAAGCAGTATGCGTTCTTCAACGGCACCATTCCAAGCAAGTTGTTGTTGTTCGACATTAACCCACAGGCGCACGTGCATGATCCACGTGCGCATGAGGCGCAAGATGCATCTACAGCGGCGGTGGTGCTCAGCGAGGGCGCGCAGATGTTTGCCAACCGACTGCGCAAAAACGTCAAGGCACTAGCCAAATGGCGGCGCACCGAGGGCATAACCTGCTACCGTGTATACGATGCAGATATGCCTGAGTATGCAGTCGCCATCGATGTGTATGACACGCACGTGCATATCGCTGAATACCGCGCGCCGGCCAGCATCGATCCAAAATTAGCCGAAGACCGTTTGCGCGATGTGCTCGCAGCAACGGCACAAGTCTTGGCAGTGGCGCCTGCACAAATCGTACTGAAACAACGTCAACGTCAACGCGGTCCCGAGCAGTACAACAAGCGTTCAAGCACGCGCGAGACGCTAACCGTGCAAGAGGGCAATGCCAAGATTCTGGTTAACCTGCGCGACTACCTTGATACCGGGCTATTTCTTGACCACCGCAAAGTCCGCCAATTTGTCGGCACTCAGGCGCGTGGCAAGCGCTTCTTGAACCTTTTTTGTTACACCGGCACCGCCACCGTACACGCGGCGCTCGGCGGCGCGAGCTACAGCGATAGTGTGGATTTGTCACAAACATACCTGGATTGGGCGCGGCAGAATCTGGCGCTCAACGGTTTCTCGGATGCAAAACACCGCACCATCCGCGCGAATGTGATGGAGTGGATAGCCAGAACCGACGGTCCATACGATCTGATTTTTGTCGATCCGCCAACCTTCTCGAACTCAAAAAGTACCAGCGAAGACTTTGACGTACAGCGCGACCATCTCGAACTATTGAGCGCATGCATGCGTTTGCTGGCGCCTGAAGGTTTACTCATTTTTTCGAACAATAAGCGCAAGTTCGAACTCGATGATGGTGTCGCGCGGCTCGCGGCACTAGAAGATCGTACTCGTTGGTCTCAAGACCGAGACTTTGCAGGCTCTAAACGCACCCGTCAGTGCTGGTTCTTAACACATGCCATTCGCACCGGCGAGGTGCCCGATGAGGCCAGCGTCGAGCAAACGCCAGAAGATTCGGCTTAAGAAGACGGCTGAGCTAGGTTCAGCTCAGCCGTGCCACTCGGTTTGCGTCTCAGGCCGCCAATGCGTCGAGGCCCGCGCCTTCGTCTAGTCCAAGCATCAAGTTCATGTTTTGCACCGCCGCGCCCGAGGCACCTTTGCCGAGATTATCCAACACCGCGATAAGCACAACATGGCCATTCGGATGCCCAACAACGCGCAGCTCAATGGTGTTTGTATCGTTACAAGCGCGTGGATCGAAGGCCTGCTCGCCCGTGCGCTCATCACTGAGCGCGCCAACCCGCACAAATCGCTCACCCGCATAGCGCGCGGTAAGTGCTGCATGCAACTGCGTAACGCTCACCCCGGAATTCATCAGCGCCGCGTTAATCGGTATTTGCACGCGCATACCGCAACGAAACGCCCCAACCGAAGGCACAAACTGCGGCTCTACGCTAAGCCCGCTGTAGCGGTTCATTTCGGGAATGTGTTTATGAATTTTATCGAGCGCATATGGAGCCTCAAACGGCAAGGCCTGCAAGCCTGACTCAAGGTCTTCCCAGCGCTCAATAAGTGCTTTGCCACCGCCGGAATAACCCGACAAGGCGTGTACCGATAGCGGCACTGTAGCCGGTACAAGACCGGCGTCAATGAGCGGGCGTAGCAACAGAACAACACCAGTCGGATAGCAGCCTGGGTTCGACACAAGCCGTGCATTGCGGATGTTGTTGCGGTGCTCAGGCGTCAATTCCGCTAGGCCGTAAGTCCAACCATCCGCGACCCGATGCGCAGTGCTCGCATCCAGCAAACGGGTGGAGCCATTGCCAGCCCACTCGGCAGCCTCGCGCGCCGCGTCATCAGGCAGACACAAGATCGCAACATCCGCTTCCAGCAGTCGTTCTCGTCGGGCGCCCGGATCTTTGCGGTGCTTTTCAGCAACCGTCAAAAGAGTCACGTCTTGCCTGCCAGCTAACAACTCCCGGATGCGTAACCCAGTCGTGCCAGCCTGCCCGTCGATATAAACCTTAGGATTCATCTCTAGCTCTGGAAATAGAAGTTTTGGTTACCAGGCGCTATTTTGCGGCTTTCGGCTCGCCGACGTCTACCTATAAGCGATGTTGTGCTGCTTCACTTAGAAAATGTACGGAAGCTGCCTTGCGCCATCGCCACCACCTGCCCTTCGGGATCGCACGTTTCACCGCGAATAAAACATATGCGACCGCCGCGGCGTTCAACTGTCGCCTTACAAGTCAACACAGCACCACGGGCGGGCGCTAGATACTGAATTTGCAAGCTCACCGTGGAACAGTCGCTGACTTGCTCAGCGCCAAGTGCCGCGGTGGCCATGGTTGTATCCATTTGCGTAAACACGACACCGCCGTGCGGCTGGTCACGCTGCGGCCACGACGCCGCGTCGCTTGCACGCAGCTCAGAACTTGCCGCGTCACTACTCACGGCAGTAAGCGTGATGCCCAAGGCTTGGTAGAGTCGATTGCGGTTAATTTTATCGAGCTCAAGTTTCATTGGTCAGGCAATAATTGCGCGATGCATTCACTAATCTGCCAACACCTGAATTTGCTCGACACGATCTCTAAAGCGCGTCACACGCCCGGTCCAGGTTCGATCGAACTCAGCAATAAGCTCGGCGATCCCGGCAGAACTGGTTGCCGCCTGAACCGCGCCGAGATCAGGAAATTCGTAGAACGCATAGTGCATTAGGGGCTCAACATCACTCCAACCGCGCCACGCGCGCAGCGCACCGAACGTGGATTTCGCATCCGGCAAATGTTCCGTTGCATACCAAGTATCGAACGCTTGCCGGTCTGAGGCCGATAAAACTTCAGCTTTGACGATTAAAAACGCAGTCATTCCCAACTCCCATTAACATCCAACTAAAATTAGCGCCGAGCACAAGCCTCGTTAGAGTATGCGCCCCGCGTGGCCCGCCCAATATTTATCTTTAAGCGTGCGCTTATAGAGCTTACCAGTCGGCAATCGCGGCATGACATCAATAAAGTCGATAGAGCGAGGACACTTCATGCGCGCTAGATGTTGCGAGCAAAACTGCAGTAATTCTGTTACCAGATCAGCATCCGCGGTGACTCCGGGGAGGACTTCAATCACGGCTTTAACTTCTTCGCCAAGATCCTCGTTTGGCACGCCAAACACTGCCGCGTCAGCGACCATGGGATGGGTAATAAGAAGGTTTTCGCACTCTTGCGGGTAGATGTTGACACCGCCGGAGATAATCATGAATGTGGCGCGATCAGTGAGATACAAGAAACCGTCCTCATCGACGTAGCCGATATCCCCGACGGTACTCATCGAGCCGTCCGCAGAGCGCGCCGCCGAAGTGCGTTCAGGATCGTTGAAGTACACAAACGGCGCCGGCGACTTAAACCAAATCTCGCCCGGGGTACCTTGCGCCAGCGGCTGCATGGACTCATCCAGTATGTGCAAGTCACCCATAATGACTTTGCCAACACTGCCGCGATGCGCCAGCCACTCATGACTGTCACACGCGGTGAAGCCCATCGCCTCAGTCGCGCCGTAATATTCGTGGATGATCGGGCCCCACCAGTCGATCATCTGCTCCTTGATTTGCACTGGACAAGGCGCCGCCGCATGCACGGCAAACTCGAGGCTGCTCAAGTCAAACCCAGCGCGTGTGTCCTCCGGTAGCTTCAATAAACGATTGAACATCGTCGGCACCAGTTGCGAATGAGTCACGCGATACTGCTCGACCAGTTGCAGATAACGCTCAGGGTCGAAGCGCTCCATGATTATCACCGTGCCGCCCATCTCAATGGCCAGGGAAACCGCCGACTGTGGCGCCGAATGGTAGAGCGGTGCGGGCGACAAATAGATCATGTCAGCGCGGTATTGCCAAAGATCTAACAGGAACTCTTGCAGTGGCAATCTTTCCGATGGCGGCATTTTTGGCACCGCTCGCAAAATACCTTTCGGGCGCCCGGTAGTGCCGGAAGAGTAGAGCATCGCCGCGCCGCGAAACTCATCTGCCAAAGGCCTTGCTGGGTGGCCCGCGACAGCCTGCGCGTAACTACGTATTCGTGGCTCATCAACAGATCCAGAAATAGTGCCGTCGACCACCAAACACAAGTGCACATTCGGACATTGCGTCAGCGCTTCGCGGGCCACATCGAGCCGCGATTGTGAGGTGATCAATACCTGCGATTCACTATTATTCACAATGTACGCAAGTTCGTCTGCGAGTAAGTACGAGTTGACGCAGGTGTAATACAATCCAGCACGCGCGCCAGCACCGCAGGCCTCAAGGTAATGCGCGTTGTTCTCCATGAATATGGCGTAGTGGGAATACGGGCTCAGGCCAATGCTGCGCAGTAAATGCGCCAAACGATTGGTGCGCTGCTCGAATTGCGCATACGTCACCGATTCACCCGACTCCGCCATGATGAAAACCGGGCGCTCGGCGTGGCTGACCACATGTGCTCCAGCGTACATTGCTACTCCTATTGGAAATTCTGTCACCAGCGCCAACTATAATGTTGCGACACTCGTTATGGACACCTAATTCGTGCCAGAAAACCCCACCCCATTGCCACCGACTCGCGGACTCGGCGCTGGCATGATTGTCGTCGGCTGGCTCGCAGCCATCGCCATGATCGCATTCTTGTTCAATGGCTGGTTGCAACGCCAGAACAATCCAAACAGCGATCCCGACACCATCGTCGTCGACGGCGCTCCAGTGGTCCGGCTACTCGCAAATCGTCAAGGGCATTACTTAGCTACCGGCAAAATCAACGGCGTCGAAGCCGACTTCCTACTCGATACAGGTGCGACGAGTGTTGCGATACCTGGCTCTATCGCCGCACGTTTTGGTGTGCGGGGTGGCCAAGCGATCCAAATGGAAACAGCCAACGGCAAAGCGGTCGGCTACACCACAACTTTGGAAAGCGTGCAGCTCGGCGGCATTGTGCGGCGCAACGTCAGCGCAATTATTGCTCCAGACTTCCCTGGCCAGGAGATACTGCTCGGTATGTCGTTCTTGCGCCATCTCAAGATGGAACAGAACCGCAAGCAGCTCACCCTTCGCGCATACAAATAACGCAGTTTCGACTTGACTCACGGCCATCGCTTCGCAGCATAATCATTCATATGTTAATGAATATTCGGTGACGCCATGCTGGGCTTGCAGCAATCGCTGCCAATGCTGCTGTATCGGACCTTAGATGCGGTGATGCCGCGCTTTCGCGACATTTTCAATCAATTTGGCGTTACTGAGCAGCAATGGCGTGTATTGCGAGCGTTATGGGAGTGCGACCAGCTGAGCCTATCAGCACTGGCCGAAGTCACGCTAATTGCGCCGCCAAGCTTAGTTGGCGTGGTCGACCGATTGAGTCGCAAGGGGCTGGTTGCACGCCGCCGCTCAGGCGCAGATCGGCGCATCGTACACATATGCATGACCGGCTCCGGGCGCGCTCTTGAAGCGCAAGTGCGTCCCGCACTGGATGCGGTCTACGCGCAGCTGCAAGATTCAATTGAGCCGGAACTTTGGCAACAACTCAGTGACAGTCTGGAGCAACTGACCTTGGCCTGTAGCACTGCGCCGATGCGCACGTCGGCGCTAAAGCGCAAATCAAACGAAATCTCAGCCGCGAGGAATGCCTCGCGCGCGCCAGCGAAGCGTCGAGGCGCAACAACTACGCCCTAAGACAGTGCAGAAATAAGCTGTCAACGCGGCCCAAAAAAACTTCCAGAGCGCAGTTAAGGAGCTACAGTCCATGACCACACAAACACCATCCGCCACAGCTTGGACCGGTACCGGAATTCGAACTGGTGCGCAGTATCTTGACGGCCTTCGAGACGACCGCGAAGTGTGGCTGCGCGGCAAGCGCGTCGCCGACGTCACACAAGCACCAGGCCTCGCGCGCGGCGCACACACCTTGGCTGCGTTCATGGACAAACAATTCGACCCGGCATTACGCGACAAGCTGACCTTCGAACAAGACGGTCAGCGTTATGCAATGTCCTTCCTGGTGCCAAAATCTACGCATGATATCAAGCTGCGTGGCGACGCTTACTACGAGTGGGCAACATGGTCTCACGGTATGTTTGGGCGCACAGCAGATTACAAAAATGCATCAATTACAGCGTTTTACGCGGCCGCGGACTTTCTAACGCAAGGCCCGCAAGGCAGACCTGAATTTGCGCAAAACATGCGCGATTATTACCAACACGTACGCGACAACGACAAGGTCCTGACCCACACCTTAGTCAATCCAACCTTCAATCACGCGGTGGCGCAAGAAGGTAAATACAGCGACAAAGTCGCACTGCAGATAGTCAAAGAAACCGACGCCGGCATCGTCGTGAATGGCGCGCGTCTGCTGGCAACGCTCGGTCCGCATGCAGATGAAATTGAGGTATTCCCATCAACCTTACTGAAAGGATCTGACGAGAACTTGCCATTCGCGTTCGCGTTCGCAATACCGATCAACACACCAGGATTGCGGCTAATTTGCCGCGACAGCTTCGATCACGAGAAGTCTCACTTTGATGCACCGCTAGCATCACGTTTCGAAGAAATGGACGCGGTCGTGATCTTTAACAATGTGTTGGTACCGTGGGAGCGGGTGTTCATGTATCGCGACCCGTCGCTGTGCAATCGCGCCTTCGCCGAGACCAATGCGGTTGTGCACATGATGCACCAAGTGGTGTGCGGCAAACTCGCCAAAGCGGAGTTCATGGTCGGCTTGCTGTGTGCGATGGCACGCGCCACTGGTAAAGACAAAGACATGCAGGTCAAAGGTCAGATCGCCGATATCATGTTTATGGCTGAGACCATCCGCGCATTTCGCTTCAGCGCCGAAGAACAAGCGCACGCCGACTCGCGCGGCACATTTATGCCGCTACGGCGCCCGATGGACACGTCGCGCAATCTATTCCCAAAAATGTTTCCGCAGATGCTGCAAACGGTGCAATTGCTCGGCTCAAGCTCGCTAATGGCAACCCCATGTGAAGCTGATTTTGGCAACGCTTTGGCCGACGACGTGGCACAGTACTTTCAGACCGTGAACCTGCAGAGCCGCGAGCGCGTCGGCCTATTCAGGCTGGCACAGGATGTTTCAGTATCCGGATTTGGTAACCGCCAAGCCTTGTACGAGCGCTTCTTTATGGGGCCGCCTGCGGTGCTGGCGTCCGTCTATTACGATCTCTACGACAAAGACGAATTGCTCGAGCGGGTAGACACGCTGATTGCCGCTGGCTGAATCGAACTACAACGCTGAGGCACAAATCTGCGTCGCGCGTTTTTTGCACCACAGCCAATTCCAGTAAACGCAGTTGCGCATCGCAGCTGTTTTTTTGTTTTACTAATATGTGCACGAGATTACGAGAGAACACCAGATGGTGGTCCAACTAGACGAGCTAGAGACATTCCGCCTGTCAACCAGGCAATGGCTCGATGATAACTGTCCAGAATCGATGCGAACACCGATGCCAGATGACGAAATCGTCTGGGGAGGACGCGATGCGCAGTTCAAGCATCCCGACCAAAAACTGTGGCTCGATCGGATGGTCGCAAAAGGCTGGACCGCACCAACATGGCCGACACGCTACGGCGGTGCAGGGCTCAGCGCAGACCAAAATCAAATATTGCAGGCTGAACTGATGCGCATCAACGCACGGCCGCCGTTGCGTAGTTTCGGATTGATGATGTTAGGGCCTGCATTGCTTGAGTTCGCCAACGACGAACAACTGGAGCGCTTCATGCCAGCGATCGCACGTGGCGAGATCCGCTGGTGCCAAGGCTACAGCGAGCCTGGTGCCGGCTCAGATCTGGCCGGATTGCGCACGCGCGCGCAAGATCAAGGCGACCATTACCTGGTCAACGGCGCCAAAATATGGACTTCTTACGCGAACTTTGCCGACTGGATCTTCTGCCTGGTGCGTACCGACCCGGATGCGCCCAAACACCAAGGCATCAGCTTTCTACTGTTCGACATGCGCAGCGCCGGGGTCAGCACCACGCCAATCCGCCTCATTAGCGGTGCATCACCGTTTTGCCAGACCTTCTTTGACAATGTCGAAGTGCCAAAGAACCAGCTGGTCGGCGAACTCAACAAGGGCTGGGGCATTGCAAAACGCTTGCTCCAACATGAGCGTGCGTCAATTGCGTCAATGGGCCGTCGACCGGGCGGCTCGACCGAATCCGTCGCGGATATCGCCAAGCGCTATGTTGGTGAATCGAACGGTGGCCTTGCTGATCCAATTCTGCGCGACCGCGTTGCCAAGCACATGATGACTGCGCACGCTTTCGCCTTAACAACCACCCGTGCTTCCGCGCAGGCCAACGCCGGTATGGCTGATGGCGCAACGTCGTCGATGTTTAAGTACTACGGTACTGAGTTGAATAAACAAAAATACGACTTGTTACTGGAAGTTATGGGTACGCAGAGTTTGGGTTGGGAAGGTGAGGAGTTTGCCGATGACGAACTTGCGACCACCCGGGCGTGGCTGCGTTCACGCGCTAATTCGATCGAGGGCGGGACCAGCGAGGTGCAGCTCAACATTATCGCCAAGCGCGTGTTGGAGCTACCAGATTAAATTTTGTCAGCTAGCGGCCTGACTAAGCCTGCGCTTAACTTAAGCTAACTGCTGGGCCCGTAATCAGCCGCGCGCCGCGGCGCTTGAGTTGCACAACAACTCGTGTAGCACGGCAAAACATTCACGCCAAACTGACTCACAACTTAAGGATGCAGCCATGGGGCTCGTACTGAGCGAAGAACAACGCATCTTGCGCGACGGCGCACGCGAACTGCTTGACACACGTGCCCCGGTCGCAGCCTTGCGTAAGTTGCGCGACGAGGCGCACGTGGATGGCTTTTCACGCGAGTTGTGGAGTCAATTGGTCGAGTTAGGATGGAGCGGCATGGCATTGCCGGAGGCTTTTGGCGGATCCGACTTTGGCTTTTTTGGCGTGGGTATCGCACTCGAGGAAGCCGGGCGCACCCTCACCGTAACGCCAATGCTGTCATCTGTGGTCATGAGTGCCAGCATCATCGAAGCATTGGGCACTGAAGCACAGAAATCACAGTACTTACGCGGCGTGGTTCACGGCGAATTGCTGCTTGCATTGGCACTCGACGAACGCCCACACCATCGGCCCAGCACTATCGAACTACAAGCCACCGCCACGCCGACCGGCTTCCAACTCAACGGCCAAAAAACCTTCGTGCTAGATGGCCATGTTGCCGATCATTTGTTGGTAGTCGCGCGTACCGCTGGCGCCATCGATGACCCGCACGGACTGTCCGTATTCTTGCTGCCATGCGCAACCGAAGGCCTTGCGATCACGCGCACCACCATGGTCGATAGCCGCAATGCCGCCAACATTTCTTTTACCCGCGTAGACCTCAGTGCCGATCAGCTGCTGGGTCCCATCAATGGCGCGGCTGACGCGCTAGAACACGCGCTCGATCTTGGCCGCATCGCGTTGGCAGCGGAGATGCTGGGCAGCGCGCAGGAAGCCTTTGATCGAACCTTGGCTTACCTGAAGCTGCGCGAGCAGTTCGGTGTGGCCATCGGCTCATTTCAAGCACTCAAACATCGTGCAGCACAAATGTTTAGCGAGCTAGAATTGGCGCGCTCCGCCACCTATGCGGCGCTCAGTGCGGTGGATGACGCGAACGACAACATTGGCCTACTCGCATCCCTTGCCAAAGCCCAGTGCGGTGACACCTTTGTATTAGTCGCCTCCGAGGCAGTGCAAATGCACGGTGGCATTGGCATGACTGACGATGAAGAGATTGGCTTCTTTTTGAAGCGCTCTAGAGTCGCGAACCAAACGCTTGGCGACGCCGCCTTTCACCGCGATCGCTACGCAAGACTTGCTGGCTTCTAACTGCGGGTTAGAGCTAATTTGAATTTTCCCTGGACTTAAACGAGGTGTGTTAATGGATTTCGGTGCGTTCTTGTTATTGCAATCGCCAAGCGGTCAAGATTCACAATCAATGTTCAGACGTGGCACCGAGATTGCGCAAGCCGCGGACGAGTTGGGGTTCGATAGTATTTGGTGCGCAGAGCACCATTTTTCCACCTACGGCTACTTGTCGCGCCCGCTGATGTACGCGGTCCATCTGGCAAACAACACCAAACGGATCCGAGTCGGCTCAGCGGTAGTGGTGTTACCGCTACATCACCCACTCATCGTCGCAGAAGAGATCGCAACGGCTGACCTGCTCAGTAACGGCCGCTTAGACGTGGGCTTGGGGCGCGGTTACCAGCCGTATGAATTCAAACGCCTCGGTCATGACTTGAGTGAAAGTCGAGAGCGCTTTGAGGAAGCGGTGGATATCTTGCTACTGGCGTTTCAAGGCGAACCGTTTAGCTACTCCGGTAAACACTATAGCTTTGAGGAAACAACGGTATTGCCGACGCCAGTGCAAAAACCCAACCCACCCATTTGGGTTGTCGCGCAAAGCTCTGAATCAATCGTGGCGACGGCGAACCGAGGTTTCAATCTAGTTTCCGGCGGCTTCGGCGTCCCCATAGAGCGCTTACGCGCATTTCGCGCATCGCTTGATGAGGTTGTCACTGATCACGCGGTCAAAGCGAAGATGCGCGTTAGTACTCAGCGTCCGGTCTATGTCACCCACGATGAGTCCGAGATCCCGGCGATCGTCGAGCAAGCGCGCTGGAACATGCGTGTCACCTTGAGTTTGCGCCAAGGACTGCAGCGCGTGGAGTCTGGCCGAGCAATTGCTGTACCCATGGAGAACGAGCCTTCAACAGAAGATTTATTGGAACGTTACTTCGTCATTGGTACGCCGCAAACCTGCATCGAGCGCATCCAAGCGTTACGCGACGCGATGGATATTGATCATTTCAATGGCAGTTTCTGGTTTGGCGATGTGGCGCATGACAAGGTGCTGCGTTCAATGAAATTGTTTGCTGAAGAAGTCATGCCAGCGTTCCGCTAGCTTGCCAAGGCGGCCACCAGACCCACACTCGAAGAGAACAAAAACATCGATACCGCCGGGCCCCGCAATGCTGGCGACGGTGCTGATATTGCAGTAATCGAACAGGAGCATAAATTATGAAAATTGGTTTCATCGGCCTTGGCACGATGGGCGCGAGCTTCGCCAGCAATCTACAAGTTGCAGGCTATGACCTAGTCGTGCACGACGTCAGTGAGCAAGTCGCCGCAGCGCATATCGCCGCAGGCGCAAGCTGGGCACCTACGCCACGCGCGCTTGCCGAAGCGTGTGACGTGGTGCTGACCTCGTTACCCGGGCCACCAGAAATAGAAGCGGTGGTATTGGACGCAACAGACGGGCTGGCGGCAGGCTTATCTGAAGGCAAAGTGTATTTTGACCTGTCGACTAACTCGCCAACACTGATTCGTGCGATTCACGCGCAGCTCGCCGAGCGTGGTATTCACGTGCTCGATGCGCCAGTCAGCGGCGGCCCCAAAGGTGCCGCATCCGGGCGCTGCGCGATCTGGGTTGGTGGCGACAAGGCGGTGTTCGAACAAAATCGCGCGATCCTTGATGCAATGGGTGACCAAGTCCGTTACATCGGTGAGATTGGCGCTGGCGCAGTTGCCAAGCTAGTTCACAACGCAGCCGGCTACGCCATCCAGTGCGCCATTGGCGAAGTGTTCACCACCGGCGTCAAAGCTGGTGTAGAGCCCTTGGCGCTGTGGGACGCGATTCGCCAGGGCGCACGCGGGCGCGTACGTACCTTCGATAGTCTCGCCGATCACTATCTTATCAACGACTACGACCCAGCCGCATTTGCGCTAAAACTTGCGCACAAAGACATCTCGCTTGCATGCGAACTTGCGCGCGACGTAGAGGTACCGATGCGCTTGGTCAACATGGCCCAACAAGAGATGCGCGAAGCGCTCAATCGTGGCTGGGGCCATCGTGACAGCCGCTCCTTCATGCTGCTACAAGAAGAGCGCGCTGGAATTAAGCTAAATGAGTCGAAAGCGGATGTGCAGGCTATTCTGGATGCCGACACCGAATAAGCCGACACCGAAGATGTGATCTGACAAAGCGCTGTTCGAGTAGCGCACAGCGCTGCGGTGCAAACTTGAATTAGCGCGCCCCGACGTCAAATTGTGTCGCATTGCATGACCGCTAACTACACTAGGCATGCGTGCGTGAGCGCAGCGCAACAATCTTAAATTGAGGACTTGTACCAATGGCCGATTATATTCCAAGCCCACGCGATTGGGTGCGTGAACAAGTAGAGCTGTATGAAGGTAGTGGCGGCACGCAAGGCATCACGCTACGCGATACCGGCCTGCCGGTGATCATTGTTACGCATCAAGGCAATAAAACTGGCGCTGTGCGCAAAACGCCGCTGATGCGCGTGGTAGACGGCGCTAGCTATGTGCTGGTCGGCTCGCAAGGAGGTGCGCCTTCAGATCCTGTGTGGGTACACAATCTACGCGTTGACCCGAACGTGGAAATTCGCGACGAAACCGTCGTAACGCCGATGCGCATACGCGAAGTTGCAGATGGCGCCGAGCGCACGCGCCTATGGGACATCTCAGTCGCCGCATTTCCACCGTACGCGGAGTATCAAACACGCACGGACCGCCTCATCCCGGTGTTTGTTGCCGAACCGCTGGCCTAAGCGCAACATCACGCTCGCGTCTGTCATCCGACAAATGCGAGCGTGGCTGCGGCAAACACGAGGCGACGCAATTACATTGCCCAACAACGAGGATTTGAAGTGACGAGCCTAGACAGGATTGACCCTGACGCTGCGGGCATGTGCGCTACACGCTTGGCTCGTATTACGCCATGGATGCAGGCATATGTTGAGCGCGGGCAACTACCCGGCTGTCTGACAGCAGTAATGCGTAAAGGCGCCATCGTCTATCTCGACTCAGCTGGCTTCGCCGATCCTCAATCGGAGCGCCCGATGCGCGAAGACACAGTGTTTCGCATATTCTCGATGACCAAGCCGCTGGTGACGGCAGCGGCGATGACCTTGTTTGAGCAGGGCCGGTTTCAACTTGACGACCCAGTGGCGCGTTTCTTACCCGAGTTTGCTGACATGCGCGTTTGGGTCAGTGGCGAAGGCAACGCCATGCGCACTGAGGCGTGCACCCAGCCACTGAAAATTTGGCACTTGATGACACACACCGCCGGGCTCGTATACGGCGCCCGCAACAACACCCCAGTCGGTGCGCTATATCGCGCGCACAACATAGACTTTTCATCGCGCCGCAACGAAGGCGTACTGGCTGAGCAAGTGCGTGCACTCGCTGCAATGCCATTGCGCTGGCAGCCTGGGAGCCGTTGGGAATACAGCGTCGCGACCGATGTGCTCGGACGTTTAGTCGAGGTAGTGGCCGGAGAATCACTCGACTTTGCGCTTAAACATACGATCCTCGAACCGCTAGCCATGCACGAGACCGGCTTCGAACTACAAGCCGGACAATTACCACGCTTGGCGGCTTTGTATAACGCCGTAGACAGCGGCTTGGAGTTGCACGAAGCAGCCGACACTTTTGCGTCGTGTGCTCGCCCGGTCACGCTATTTTCCGGCGGTGGTGGCTTGGTGTCGACGGTTGGCGATTATTTGCGCTTCTCTCAAGCGATGCTGAACAAAGGGGTATTGGACGGCCAGCGCATTCTTGGCCGGCGCACAGTCGAACTAATGACCATGAACCAGTTGCCAAACAATTCTGATTTGGCCGCGATGGGCACACCGGTGCACAGCGAAACCAGCTACGAAGGTATCGGCTTTGGTCTCGGGTTTTCGATTGTATTGGATCCAGCCACCACCAAAGCCGCGTGTTCGACCGGTGAGTTTGCGTGGGGCGGCGCCGCATCAACGGCTTTTTGGGTCGATCCAGTCGAACAGCTGGCGGCAGTGTTCATGACTCAAGTGATGCCGTCATCAAGCTACCCAATAAGGCGTGAACTGCGCTCACTGGTTTATCAGGCACTGGTCGATTGAGCGGCTGACGAACTTGGCAAGCTGGCGCGATAGGCTATATCGTTAGGGAAAGTCAGCACGCAATGGCTTAAAGCTCATGCAACTCACGCTAAGATTGCCCGACCTAGGACCGGTGAAGCTCTTATTGCTGATCCTAGTAACGGTCGCGCTCAACGCGACACCTGCGCAAGCGCAGTCGCGCGCTGATGTCAAAGCTATACAAACAATGCTCAACCAGCTTGGCTTTCCGGTTGGGCGCCCAGATGGAGCAGCGGGGCGCAAGACGCGCGGCGCGATCCGCAATTATCAGAAGCAAAGTGGCTTGTTAGTAGATGGACGTGCCAGTCGCGAATTGCGCGCGCATATACAGCAAAAGATAAATTCACGCCGCGTCGCAACGCCTGCCAAGACCAAAACAAGGACATCGCCGCAGCGAAATACGGTTACGACCCAAAAAGCCACAACGCGCGCACCTCGACCAAGCTCTGCGCAGCGACGTTCCAAAGGCACAGCGGTGGCGGTGCGTGCCGGAACACTGCGCAAGCTTCCAAACCGCCGTCTGGCTGGCATCTCACCATTTGCGCTTGGAGCCCGTTTTGACATCTTGACCCGACGCGGATTGTGGTTGGAACTCGCGAGCGCCGACCGGCGGGTCAGCGGTTGGGCCCGCCTCGGTAGCGTCAAACTCGCCGCACCGACACGTTCAGGACGCGGCGCATCAGTACAAACAAATACACCCGCAAATCAGGCAAGCTCGTCAGGCGGCGGCCTCGCCGGATTCTCACGTGCACTGACCGGATGGTTGGGCGGTAGCTCTAGTAACGCCACCAGCTCCACCGCGACGCTCGGAATTCGCGGCTTGACGCGCAACCAATTGAACGCGAACGGCCAAGCGGACAACGCTGCGATGGCGCGCCTTGACCGTCTCGCCAATCCACGCTCCGCGGAAAATTTTGCGCGCGTTGGTGGGCTACAAGCGCGCAACGTGCCGTATCCCGTAGCGCGTAGCGCGCCCGCCGCGGCATCCACCAGCCAGCCGTTTGACTCGGACACCGATGACACCTCGGGGGACAACTAATGAGCACATCCAACAATGATCGATGCGCGCCACGCAGTGCGCGCCTTGTCACTGGTATGTTGATGTTAGCTCTAGCCTCAAGCGCGTACGCGCAACTTACCTTTGACTTGGGAAAAATTCTGTCGGCACCGCAGAAAATTCAAAACGCTACCAGCGAGCTTCCGCAAGACAAAGAGATCGCACTGGGTCGTGGCATCGCCGCGCGCCTGATTGGAGCCATGCCGCTGGTGCGCGATGAAGCGATACAACGCTATGTCAACGATGTCGGCTGGTGGCTCGTCAGTCACACCGAACGGCGCGGGCTGCCGTGGCGTTTTGCCGTCACGGATACCAGCACGCTCGGCGCATTCGCAACTCCGGGTGGACACGTCCTCATCACGCGCGGCTTATTAGCGCTGATGCAAGATGAACATCAGCTAGCGGGTGTGCTCGCACATGAAATGGCGCATGTATTGCGCAAACATCACCTCGCCGAAATCATGCGAGAAGCGCAAACCTCGCTGGCAAGTGACGTCGCAACCACAGCGCTCAGCTTTTTCAGCGGCAGCAATAGCACCGAAGGCCAGATCCTTGGTGCGATCGGTAAAGAGGCATTTGGCGCTGGCATGGAGTTGTACGGCACAGGACTTTCGCGTGAAGATGAGCTCGACGCTGACGCGCATGGCACTGTGATCGCCACACGCGCGGGCTATGACCCTGCCGGCCTTGCCAGTTTGTTGTTTACGCTTGACGCGGTGGGACCGAATACTGAGGCTTACGCCTTGATGTCATCCACTCACCCGAGTGCGCGCGATCGTATCGTTCAGATCGAAGCACAACTGGAGCGAGGCCTGGAACGTCATGAAGGCACATTGCGTGATGAGGCTAGGTTTGGCCACATGCAGCAGCGCCTTGCTCAACGCTAAGTTGTTATAGCACTAGCTTCAACATAAGCGCTACCGACGCCCAAGCTAGATGCAGGCTGCAAACAAGCCCTCGGGTCCGCGGGCGTCAGAATGTGGCCCACGCCCACGTAGCTAGTGCTGCTGACTCTCGTGCAGCGGCTGAAAGCTTGAGTTTATTTCACCGATATAAACCCATAGCGCTGCGAATGCGGCTGGATCACGGGCGCGCAGCTCGCTCGATTGCGCTTTGAACGACTTCACTTGTTGGTCATGATCATCGAGTAAGGCTGCACGCATCGCATTTTGTTCAGCACTTGGCTGGATGTTCCATTTTTTAGCCGCGGTCTCTAGCATCGTCAGAAAATCAAAGTGGCGCCGTTTTGTTGTTTCCATAGCGTTGTACGCTTGAAACGCCTCATGCGCTGCGCGTTTTTGTTCTGCGTTCATGCTGCAAACTCTCCACATAGCTGACACCCGCAACAAGCATCACCAGCAACTATTCTCGCCGGCAGCTGATGTGCGGCTCGATATCAGTCGTTCTGACGCAGAATCTCGCGTTGCGTGCGCCCTTTGTACTCAGTGCGGTAGCGGCCACGTCGCTGCAGTTCCGGCACAACTAGATCGACAAATTCTTCAATCGCGCCCGGCGAGTAAATCGGTGACAACATGAAGCCATCACCGCCTGCCTGATCGATAAATGCTTCCAGCTGATCGGCGATGCTCTTAACCGTACCGACAAATTGTGGCAGACCAACGCTCTGGCCATGATTCTGAGCAACTTCTCGCAGCGTCAGCGAAGATCCGTCCGCCTTCAAAAAGCGAGTGCGCATGCGTTTTAGTTCTGGCTCGGGGCGCTCAGCCATTGCTGCATCCAGTGGCACCGTCGAGAGGTCGAAATCCAGATGCGCGGACAAAATCGCCAATCCCGCATCCAGCGGCACCAACTCGTTATGTTCGTCACGCTTTTCTATCGCGTGCGCCTCCGACTCGCCAATGATTGGCTGCGCTCCAAACAGAATGCGACATTCATCAGGTGCACGTCCGAAGTCACTCATGAGTGTCTTGATGTCGTTGTAGTACGCCGCCGCATCCTCGGCGCGCGGCTGGATCGCAAACAATCCATCCGCGTACTTAGCAGCAAAATCTTTGCCTTTAGCCGAGGTCCCTGCTTGCAAAATAGCGGGACCGTTTTGCGGCGAGCGCACGACGTTAAGGGGCCCTCTGGATTTGAAGAATCGCCCTTCGTGCTCGATTCGACGTACCTTGTCCGGATCGACAAACATGGCATTGTCGCGATCCATAACCACCGCATCTTCGTCCCAACTATCCCAGAGCTTACGGCACACCTCCATGTACTCATGCGCTTGCTCGTAGCGCGTGTCGGTCGGAGCTCTATCGGTTCCGTAGTTCGCTTGCTGGTTGCGATTAATAGACGTCACCACGTTCCATGCCGCGCGCCCACCAGTCAGATGATCAAGTGTTGCCCACAAGCGCGCCGCGTAGAACGGATGCTGGTTACTGGTCGAAAATGTGGCGCCCAGGCCAATTCTTTCGGTGACTGCTCCCATCCATGACAACAAGGGGATCGGATCATGCTCAGGCGCTTGTGCGGCGTAGCGCAACGCCGGCGCCAAGCTACCGGTAAAGCTATCCGCGATGTAGTTCAGATCAGCAAAAAAAACCATGTCATACAGACCGCGTTCACAGGTTCGCGCGATGTGTTGATAGAGCTGCGGCTTGGACCACTGTTGATCATCAAACTGCGTCTTCGGATGCCGCCACATGCCCAAGCTGTGGTAGCTCGGCCCGTGCACCAGGAATTGGGCGAGATGAATTTTTTGTTTCGACATAACTCTTAGGTTCTTATTGTTAGTGCGCAATAGGAGCGATCTTCATCAGCAGCCAACGCGCGAATGCGGTTATACGCGAATCTTCTTGTCGTTGCCCAATCAACTGCACACCAACGGGCATACCGCCCAGCCCTAAAAGCGGCATATTCACACACGGTGCGAACAATAATGAGGTTGGATAGTTGAACACGGCATCACCTGTCGGGCGGCCAACCAGCGGCTCACCCGGCACATCGCCGGACCACGCAGGTGCCGGTCCTGGGCATGACAATGTAATAGCGGCGTCCGCATGCCCCATTAGTGCACGGTGACAGGCTTGCGCTTGCGTACGCCGTACCAGCAAGGTCTCGTAGTCAGCCACCGACGTCGCTTCTGCTTGCATAAGGGTGTTTTGCGCGCGGGCGCTGACGCCGTCGGGGTGTTCATCCACAAGGTTACGAATTGCCCAGCGATTCTCCCAGCCAGTAATTGAGCCGGTGATCTCGGTCGCATCCGCGATGCTAGTTTCAAGTGCTTCGATGAGCGGGCTATCGCCACGACGATATATATCGATACCAGCAGCGCGCAGTGCATCAAGCAAAGCTTCAAACGCGGCGAGGGTACCGCCATCGAGGCGCCCCCAACCCTCCGTCTCCAACACAATCAAACGCGCTGGACGCAGCGCGTGCGGCGCGGTGTTGGGCCCCGCAAGTGCGGCAAAGCCACGGTCGCCGCCGGCTCGACGCGCAATTTCGATAGCGACTTGCCACATATCTTCAATACAGCTCGCGTGCACACCGTGGGTGCTCATGCTGGTTGCCTGGCGCTCACCTCGGTTAATAGCACCTTGGCTCGGCTTCAAAGCCACGTTTGCACAAAATCCCGCTGGCCGAATGATGCTGCCGCCGACTTGTGAGCCGATAGCTGCGGGCACCATGTTGGCCGCCACTGCGGCAGCAGACCCGGACGATGAGCCGCCAGGCGTGCGCGTACGGTCAAATGGATTAGTGGTCGCGCCGGGATGACTGCCGCCAAGTTCCGCCGTCACGGTTTTGCCAAGCACTACTGCCCCGGCCTCGCGAAGCGCCCACACCGCAGCATTATCGCGCTTGGGAAAGTTTCCCGCGTACGCCTCGCAACCCATCTGCGTCGGCATATCGCGCGTTTCTAGTAAGTCTTTGATACTGATAGGCATGCCGTCGATGGCCGACAACGGTGCGCCCTTGCGCCATCGCGCGCTACTGGCATCTGCAGCCGCGCGCGCACCTTCTTCATTCAACACGACATAGGCCTGAACAATAGATTCGCGCTCAGCAATCGTAGCTAAGCTACGCTCCAGATAATCTCTCGGCGTATCACTAAGATTCTCGAATGCGCTGAGGTGATCGTAAAAACTGATGCCACTGAACGTTTTGGGATCATAAGTACTCATAATTGCAACACCTCTTATTCGCCTGCCCGCGGTAACACGTAGCGACAGCATAAGGGCGAGCGCTCGATCTGGCCAATTCGTGTCGCAGATCAGTTGCGGATTGACTCGCGCCGCCGGAACGACTCTCATAGTTATCTTCGAAACTTAAGCGGAAGCCTGCATGACCACGTCGATATTGTTTAAAGCGCCCCGACTATTTGACGGATACGCGAGTACCGTGCGCGAACAAATGTACGTCGCGACCGAACACGGCAAGATTGTGGATGTTGGCTCGATCGCGGATCTCGGCGCGAGTAGCGCTGAGCAATTCAACCAGGTAATCGATCTAGCAGCCGACACCACGCTGATGCCAGGCCTAATCAACATGCACACGCATGTGTCATTCAGCGGTGAGCCGAGCATTTTCGCCGATCAACTGGCCGAATCTGACACAGTCAAAATGATCCGCATTGTCGAAACTCTGCATGCAGCCTTAGCCGTCGGCATTACCACCGTGCGCGATTGCGGCACTTGGCCACACCTAGCGCTGCCAGCACGTGACGCCATCGAAAGCGGATTACTGCGTGGGCCACGCATGGTGACCTCCGGTGCCATCACCACCACCGGTGGCCACTGCTGGTTTTGTGCATCAGAAGCCGACTCTGAAGACGAAGTACGCAAGGCCGTACGCGCGCATGTCAAAGATGGCGTTGACTTCATTAAGCTGTTTGCCACCGGTGGCAATACCACGCCGGGCTCGAACTCTCTGGTTGCACAGTTCAGCGAGGAACAGATGTGCGCAGCAACGCAAGAAGCCCGCAAAACCGGGCGACGAACCGCATCGCACGCACACGCAATTGATGGCGTGCGCAATTCGATTCGGGCGCGCGTTACAACCATCGAACATTGCTCATTTCAATCAGCTGACGGCATCGGTTGGGATGACGCCATGGTCAATGAAATTATTGATGCCGGAATTTATGTGTGCCCAACCATATTCCGCGGCTATGCGAAGGAATTGATGTCGCCAGGGCATGTAGCGCAGCCTAACGATGAGCTATTTCTGACGCGACGCAAAGAACGCTTCAGGCTGACACGCCAGCTCGCCGAGAAAGGCGTAAAGCTCGTTTCCGGCAATGATGCAGGCGTCAGCAACTGCGTCATAACGGATTATCCAGGTGACTTAGTAGAAACAGTCAAACATTGCGGCATGTCGGCGGCGGCGGTTCTTCGCTCGGCGACCAGCGTTGCTGCTGAAGCACTCGGGCGCAGTGAGCTTGGCGTCGTGGCGCCCGGCAAAGCCGCCGACCTATTGGTTGTCCACGGCAATCCGCTCGCAGACATTAGCGCCGTTGAACGTCCTGCCATGGTGGTAGCACGCGGCAATATTCAACCATACGTAGGGGCTTAGTTGACCATGCTAAATATTTACCATGCCGCTGGTACACGGGCATTTCGCGTGATTTGGACCTGCGAAGAACTCGCCATCCCTTACACCTTGACGCGTGTCGACTTTTCCCCGCAATACCGCGCCACGCCCGAGTGGCGCAAACTCAATCCGGTCGGCAAAGTTCCAGTCATGACTGACGATGAATTGACTATGTTTGAGTCAGGCGCAATGGTCCAGTACATACTCGACAAATACGCGCCCGGTCGTTTGCAGCCCAAGGCCGGCACGCACGCGCATGCACTTTATCTGCAGTGGAGCTGGTACGCGGAAGCCACTTTCGCGCGACCCATTGGCGAGATAGTCAATCACCAGCGAGCGTTCGGTGATGCAGCAATACCCGAAGTTATCGCGGAGATGCAAGCGCGTGCGCAAGTTGGCACCAATGCGGTCAGTGAAGCAGTTGCCGAGCGCGACTATATCCTCGGGTCTGAGTTCAGTGCCGCTGACGTGATGCTCGGCTATACGCTGATGTTAGCGAATCGATTTGTGCCCGAGGCCATCACCGGTCCGGTCGCACAGTACTGGGAGCGTCTACAAAACCGCCCCGCTTTCGCTGCGACTAAAGCGGCCGAAACAGCAATGCCGGCACTTGAGACTTAGGGACACACGGGGGCAACTACGCAAGCGCGGTCAAATTTGCCCGCGCCACAACTCCACAAACATGCACGCAACTTTTAGCGAGCTGATGCTCAGCACCATCGTCACAAAGCAGGCAAATAGCACTTGCGCATCAGGCTCGATGCGCAGCACCAGACATTACAGCCTCAAGCCGCAGCGCGGTTTTTTGCAAGCCAGCCTTCAACCAATTCGACGATGGTGTCCACTTCGCTAGATTTGCGCCCCTGCGCCGAAGCGATGGCCTGCACAATGCGATCAACACGCTCAATGTTGGGCGCGCCGGCAGCCAAGGCGCGTGCAGCAGACGACGGTTTCCCCAAACTATTAGCCGCATTCGCGTACTTCTCGAACGGCACCATATCGCCAGGGGCCGCGCCAATCGCAACGCACAAATCGCGCACCCATTCGTAGATAGCGCGCGACGCATCGATGTCGCTATGCACGGCATCACGAATCGCGCGCATCTCTTCGCGCTGGATGCAGCGATAGTTGCCAGTCAACAACATGCACCACTTTGCCAGTGGTACAAACACAGAGTCATGAACTTTGAGTTTAACCGGCAGCTCAACTTCGTCACCATCAACCGCGAAGCGAATCGCTTCAATGTCAGCTTGCATGGTGCGCATGATTGCAGTGTGTGCGTCAGACTCGAAACGAGCGACCTTAAAATTAGTCGGCAAACTCACTTGCAATACATTCACCGGCTCGTCCGGTGGGCGGAAAGCTTGCGGATCCGGGCTCGCCAGTGTGATTAAACCGGGATCAAACGAACTCCACACGCTTGCATCGGTGTAACAAGCAGCCAAGGCTTCCATATCAAGCCCCGGAATACGAGCCAGAAAGGGTAGCGGCGGCATGTTCATAATCGACATGCACGGCTTGCCTGAGCGCGCGACCGCGTCCAGCAATTCGCGCACACCCGGCGAGCGGTACTGGGGCTCTTGCATTGCCAGCGCGATGATGTCGAAATCACCGGGCTTCACGTCTTCAGGACCGGCTGCGCGCAAAGTGCCAGGGGCATCTTTGGAGTTAATTTCAACGAGCTCTTCGCGACCGCGCACCGGCATGCGTACGATGACGCCATCAGAATTGATTAAGTCGCGCTCGGCTGGCAGGCAAATCAACGTCGCGTGATGACCGGCAAGCACCAATTTTGTCGCCAGCAACGATCCGTACGATGCGCCTAAGATCAGGACCTGAAATTTGTCGGTCATCTGGTATATCTCCAAGGTAATGGACGGCTAGCTTATTAGATTCCGGGAATATGGCAAGCGCCTAGCGCTGGTGCAACGGATTCGCCCAAATTGCGCGTCGCAGGCGCTATCGCGCATGTAGTTCCGCCTTAGGAGGCTCTTCACGGCTATCGCATCCGCTATAGTCGCAACAGCCAAACACGAGACGCACATTTTGCAACAGTTAAAACTCGGCCTCATCGGCGACAACATCAGTGCTTCGAAGGCGCCACTTTTGCACCAGCTCGCGGGCCGCTTGAACGGCATTGAAGTGAGTTATGAACGGCTAGTGCCGCATGACTTAGGCATGTCGTTCGAACAAATCTTCGCGCACTGTCGCGAAAGCGGCTTCCACGGGATCAATGTCACCTATCCGTATAAAGAAGACGTACTGCGTTACATTGAGGTTCCGAATGACACCATCCGCGCATTAGGTGCGGTCAACACCGTGGTGTTCCAAGCGACTACGGCGCTTGGCTACAACACAGATTTCAGCGGCTTCGTATCGAGCTACTTTGAGAAGTTTGGGCTAAGCCCGCCAGCTCGAGTCTGCCTCATCGGCGCTGGCGGCGTGGCGCGCGCGATCGCGTTTGGCCTGGCTCAGATCGGCGCCAAGGCGCTGGTTGTTACTGACATTGACGCAGTCCGCGCCGCAGCATTGAGCGCCGCGGTTCGCAGTCATTTTGCCAGCCTAGACGTATCCGTCGCGCCAGACGCGCTAAGTGCGGCCAAGGGCGCACAAGCGGTCATCAACTGCACACCAGTTGGTATGCACGGCCACCCGGGCAGTCCCATCGACAGTGCCGCGATGACTGGCGCGCGATGGGTGTTTGACGCTGTTTACACCCCAACGAACACACTGTTTTTACAGCACGCACGCGCGGCAGGCTTGACCACGCTAAGCGGCTTCGAGTTGTTCTTTCATCAAGGCCTCAAAGCATTTGAGATATTCTCAGGCCTGCAATTGGACGCTAGCGCATTGCGCGGCGAGCTTGAAAATGAGCTATCAAAGGACGCTTGAAGGCCAGCACCACTATTGCCCGCGAGCAGTGCCAGTATCGCCAATTTGCTGATGATAACGACGCACGACGCGCACGTGGCTGGCAAACGAATACGGCGTAGCGATCAATGCTTCGCTCGACAGCTTCACCGCGATGCCAAGCAAATCACGCAGGCGCAATTCGTCCGGATTAGTCGCTACCATCTTTAAGGTTGTTTGCATCAACAATGCGCCCGGTGCCGGGCGAGAACGATCGATCATTGCTGCAACCGGATCTGCGAGCACAATTTGGTCATTAGTGGCCAGCCGCCAACCGCCAGCGGTGGCGTCGAAATACTGATGCCACGCGGTCAACACCATAGTGCGCGTGAGGCCTTTGAGAGCCGCATCATTCCATTGCACAGCGGCATCCCAAAGACCACGGGTGACGTATGCATAATCTTGCAGTGATGCGGCGCCCGCACGCGTGTCCGCACGAATGCTGCGCGCAAGCGTTGTGCCATCCCACATGCGCGTGGCCAATGTTGTCACCAATTTCCGTGCTAACGCCGCATGTTTGGGATGCCCCTCACTCAGCAATGCCGACAACGCCAGTCCATTCCATGCCGCCAGCCATTTATCGTCGCGCGGCAAGCGCTCTGCGCGGCGTAGTTCACGTAAATGCGTGCGCAGGCGCTTGAGTTCTGTGCTTAGCGCTGCGCGACCGAGTTGCGACACCAGGACCTTCACATCCTCAATTTGACGCGGCAAAAAGCCTGCTGCAGTTTGCGGCTCTCCGCGCAAACCCCATGCAGCACCCAGCAACTCGCGGTCAGACGTGGGTAGTTGAGCTAGGCTGGCTGGCGTAATGAGGTAATAACCGCCCTCCACATTATCAACGTCTACAGCGGACAGGCTGGCTATAAATGCACCGCGCCGATCCCACAGTTCCCGCACCATGAAATCAATTGTGTCTGCAGCAACTTCGCTGAAGCGCGGCGCCCCCAGCGCGCGCCCGGCATCTGCGTAGAGTTGCGCCAACAAGGCATTGTCATACAACATCTTCTCGAAGTGCGGCATCTCCCAATTCGGGTCGACCACATACCTGAAGAAGCCGCCACCGACTTGGTCACGTAGACCTTGGGTCGACATCTTATCCAAGGTCAATTCCAGAAAACGCTGCTGCTCGGCATGCGCGATTCGGGCAGCAGATCCAGGTGTTTTCGACGCTAGCCCAGGCGCGACTGACACCACATCGAGTAAGGCACGTAGCTGCGGCACGGACGGAAACTTGGCTTGCTCGCCAAAGCCGCCAGCCATGGTATCTGCGGCACTCATGATCTGTTGCAGCAATCGCGCTTCTAGCGCGACCGCTTGCGCGGCGTCCAACGGTGCTGCGACACGCTCGCGGCGCAGTTCGCGTAGCTGTGAATCGGCGCGACGGGCAAGTTCGGATAGTTCAGTTGCGTCACTTTCCCAGCGTGCAAAAACCTTCTCTAGCAGCCCACGCAATTGCGCATTCGGCAGATAGGTGAAGCCAAGCAAAGGATAACCTTGCGGCGTCAAAAGCACGTTCAGCGGCCAGCCAGCACGCCCGGTGGTACGCTCGACAAAGTCGATAAGATGCGCATCAAGCGCCGGGCGTAGTTCGCGGTCAATCTTGATTGACACAGCGTTGTCGTTCAAGAGCGCCGCCATGGACACATCGTGGAACGACTCACGCTGCATTACGTGACACCAATGGCAGGCGAAATAGCCCACCGACACAAACATTAATTGCCCGCGAGCTTGCGCTTGCTCGAATACCTTGCGGCCCCACGGCTGCCAAGCGACGGGATCACCCGCGTGTGCGCCTAAATACGGCGAAACATGACCCTGCAACGGACTGCGCTTGGCGCGCTGTTTGCGCTCTTGATCCGGCGCGCTTAGCGCGGCAGTGGATGACAATTCGCCTGCTTGCTCAAGCGCATGTCCGGGCGCATGTCCGGGCGCAGATACAGGCGGCGTTGCTGCGTGTGTCGCCAGCGCGAACGCCGTGACACAGAGTCCAATCGCCATCGCGGCTATAACTTTGCCGAATTCGAAGCGCTGATTTGCGGTAAGCCAAGGCCTAATACTCAACAATTCACCTCACAAGGCCCAACTCCTCGCGGAAGAAGCCAAGCTTTTCGTGTACCACACGGTCAGAGAAGACAAACAGATTGCAATCTTCGCTGGCAGCAACGCTGCGCCAAGTCCATCCAGGGACGCTAAGAACGTCGTTCTTCGCCAGCTCAAACACGCTTTCGCCCACGGTCACCGCGCAGCCACCCTCAGCCACAGTCATGACCATGCTGTCAGTAGACCGGACCGATGCAGTGGAATATCCCGCAGGCACGTGCATCATCCAAGTTGACATGGTTGGCAGAGCCCAGCCGCCATCAAGCGGATTGCTGTAGCGCAACGACACTGCGTGGTGCGGGTCAGGGTCCATGCCGCGTGCAGATTTGTGTAGGGCCTCGCGGGTACGATCGTAGGGATAGTTGAACACCGGCGAGGTAAGCCCGAAGCGGCGCTCAGCGCCAAGCGGCAGCAAGCCCTCGCCGAAACGCGCCTGCGAATCGCCTTCAGGGCGCGTAACAGATTGGCGTTTAGCATTGCCCGGCTGCATGAATATGGCCTCATAAAACTGCAGCGTGGGAATGTCCAGACCATCCAACCACGCAACTGGGCCATCGCCGTCATTACCGTGATCGTGCCAGGCCCACGCCGGTGTGGTGATGAAATCCCCTGGGCGCATAGTGGTGCGTTCGCCGTCAACAGCAGTGAATCCACCCTGCCCCTCCATCACGAAGCGCAGCGCTGACGGTGTGTGCCGATGCGCAGGCGCGATCTCTCCAGGCAGTACCAGTTGAATGCCCGCATACAGCGAAGCTGTTGCTTTGGTTTGACCCACATAAGCCGGATTTTCTAACACCAATACGCGACGCTCCGCCTCCTCCGCACTCAGCAGCGCGCCGGACTCCAGCAGCAGCGGGCGCACATCCGCATAGCGCCATTGGTGCGCCTTCGCGTGCGCTTGCGGCTGCGGCGGCACTAAGGATTTCAACACCTCCCAAAGTGGTGCCATATCATGCGGCGCCAGGCGCGCGTAGAAATCGGCACGTTGCGTCGCGGTGGAGCTGGTTTCAGTGTTCATGGCGACTCCGGATAGTTCCATCTTGTAAATACAAATAACTAGGCACTGCGATGTGCACTGATAGCCAGCCTAGCAGGGCCTATAAGCTCACGAGGCTGCGCCAACGGTGCTGGTTTGCTGATGCCCAGCAGCATATCAGGCACGCTAGACGGATTGCCGCCGCGGCATCCGCGATAGGGTTATGCTGGTCACATTAAACATCCGCGCGACAGAACTTGTTATGTACATCCTCTATGCCAACCCGCTCAGCACCTACTGCGCGAAAGTACGCGCGGTGTTGCGGCACAAAAACATTGTCTACGAAGAGCGTTCGCCACCCGATGGTTATGGATCTGAAGCCTATCGCGCGATAGTGCCGATGGGCACCATTCCGGGCTTTGTGGCAAGCGATGTAGTGCTGAGCGAATCCGAGGCGATTTGCGAGTACTTAGAAGAATCGCATCCGTTTCCATCAATGATGCCAGTAGGCATCGCGGCACGCGCGATGGCGCGTGCACTGGCACGCATTCATGACTGCTGGGTCGAGCCGCAGATCCGCGCGCTTTACCTGCACCTAAATACGCACACGCGCAACAACGCGCTGGCGACTAAACATGCTGAGGCGCTGCATCAACGCCTACATGAGTTCGCCGCCTATGCCGCGCCAGAGCCTTTTCTTTGCGGCTCGCACTTAAGCATCGCCGATTGCGCGTGGCCAACAACGCTAATGCAAACGAGGCTGGCACTAGAGTCCTTGCGCATTCCGTTCAGCTTGCCACAAGCCTTAGCGCCATGGCTCAGTGCACTCAATGAGCACGCAGCGATCGCACCGGGTCTCGACGCATGTGAGCGCGAAATGCGCGCATGGCTGAGACGCGTTAATACAAAGCCTTAAGCGATCCCGTCGAGCATATTTACAACTCAATCTATAATGTATTTAACACCAACTTTGTAAGGGAGGCCTAAGCCATGTCTCAAGCTGATTTGCACGACGATCTTATTGTCATCGACGGACTCGAGATCTGTAATTGGAGTCGCAGCGTGTTTGAGGACATGCGTAACGGTGGCCTGACCGCGGTTAACTGTACGTGTGCGGCTTGGGAGGGTTACGAAAAAACCCTGGCCAATATCGCGCAATGGAAGCGTTGGTTTAGAGAACACGACGACCTGATAATTCAAGTTCATAGCGTTGCGGATATTGAGCGCGCCAAACGCGAAAATCGCACTGGTATTTATCTTGGCTGGCAAAACACCTGGCCGATTGAAGATCGGATCGAGCGCCTAGAGGTGTTCTACGCACTCGGCGTGCGCGTCGCGCAACTCACCTACAACACACAAAATTTGGTGGGTTCCGGCTGCTGGGAAAGTCAGGACGGCGGACTATCCGACTTTGGCCGCGATGTCATCGACCAGATGAACACGCTTGGCATGCTAGTTGACCTTTCCCACGTTGGGCCGAACACCAGCCGCGATGCCGTTGCCCATTCGAAACAACCGGTCGCCTACACACATTGCGCGCCATCCGCACTGCTAGATCATCCCCGCAACAAGACCGATGACGAATTACTTGCAATCGTCGCCGCCGGCGGCTTTGTCGGCTTCGCCACCTACCCGCCCTTCATGCGCGAAGGCGCAGGCTCAACGGTTACCAATTGTGTGGAAACCCTTGAATACCTGATCAAGCTAATTGGTGAAGAGAATGTTGGCATTGGCACCGATTTTACCCAAGGCCAAGACGCCGCCTTCTTCGATTGGCTTTCGAGTGACAAAGGCGACGGGCGCCGCCTCATTCCACGCCGACCAGGCGGCGTAACGGTGATGCCGGAGGGTTTGCGCACAATCGGAGAATTTCCAAATCTGACCAGCACCATGTTAGCGCGCGGCTGGTCCACCACGCGCATTGAGCGCGTGATGGGACAAAACTGGCTGCGTTTCCTTGGCGAAGTCTGGCGCTAGAGAACGCGACGGACGCCGTTGTAACCAGGGCTAGCGGTTGCGCCGAACCGAATGCAACGGCGCTCGGAATTGCGGCTAAGCCAGCAAACACGTAAACGCTACTTATGTACTAGCCGAACATGACGCCGACACGATCACGACACAGGTGCGCAGATAACGACTAAAGATCTCGCCACCAAGGTCGTGCACAAGTGGGCGCTTGCGTTACGGAGCCGAATTCAACCTATCCGCCACTTTAGGCAGCAGCTCAAGCGTCCACACTAAGCCCTTGCCACCACGCATCGCGGGCTAGCGCGCGGCGCAAGGGTGTGTCGGTGGCGTCTGGCGCATTCTCTATATAGCGCACCGCTTCGGCTAGATTCTCACCGCGCAATGTCCGTAGATAGGCGATTGCGTCGTCGATGCTAAATGCACTGCCAGCGTGCTCGGCAAAGTTTTGCGGGAGATCCGTCCATACCGCTCCGGCCGCGCCGGTGCGTTCACACCAAGCGTTGATATGCGCTGCGACCTCCGCTTGATACGAGCGGCTGAAACCGCTGCGCCTACACACAGCACCGATGTAGTCCAAGCTGCTTGAGCGCTCGCGCGCGCAAAGATCGTCGGCGACTGCGTGAATATCGGTGCGATTGCTGAGAATCGCATGCGTCGGGCACAGGCTTCCGTGCACAGCATCAATCACGACGACGAGGCCCATCAAGCGCTTTGCAGAGATGCGCGAGAACTCCATTGGCAATTCCGGCCCCGCGTTTAACAGCCACGGTAGTTGCACCTGTGGCGCGAGAATCTCGAGGTCCCAGATAAGCGAGCCGTAACCAAGCACGACATAGGCGTCATGCAACGAGGTACCAGGTGTAGTTACTTCCATTCGGGCTCACGTCCATCGCGATAAGCAGCTTGCGCTTCGACAAAATCAGGCGCGTCCACGGCTTTGCTTTGTGCGTCTTCATAGGCGCTCAAGAAGACGTCAAAGTCAGTATGAAAGGCCTCACTGATGAGCGACTTCGCGTGCCGCCCACCGGTAGAGAAAGCGGCATCATAACTTTCGACCAGTGCGTTGAACTCAACTGTCATGGTTGCGTCATCAATCAGATGGTCGACCAGTCCGATGTGCTCAGCGCGCTCGGCATCAATCAAGTTGCCGAGATAAATGAGTTGTTTCGCCCGACCTAGGCCAACATAGCGGGCGAGCCGATAAGTAGCGAGCCCAGGGATAATGCCCTCTTTGCTTGCCGGCAGCCCCATTTGTGCCGCTCGCGTGCACACCCGTATGTCACAAGCCAGCGCCAGCTGCAGCCCGCCACCGACGGCAAAACCGTGGATTTGGCAGATCACCAGCTTGTCCATAGTTTCAATCTCGCGCAGCATTTTCTCCCAGGCTTGGATGCGGTCCGAGCCGAAGCCATCTTGCGGCAAGGTCTTTAGATCCACGCCAGTAGAAAACGCCCGCCCGGCGCCGCGAATCGTGACCAAGCGCAAGCGCTGATCTTGCGCAATCTCATCGATTAGCGCACTTAGATTGTGGATTGCACTGAGAGTAAATGCATTCAAGCGCTCTGGGCGGCGCAGTTCAATGTGGGCAATGTGGCCATCAGTGCTGAGCGCACATGTCGATTTATCGTCGTTCATGATTTCGCAATCCGAAGCAAAGCGTGGGAGGATATCGCAAGTGTAATCCGGCCTTGCAACGAGCGTAGATCACAAGCGATGAGAACACACCCAGCGGGCCCGGTGAGCGGCAGCAAGCGCTGGCAGTGATCTGCTCTAACGCGCACGAAAATCACTACTGTCGGACCGCGAATTTATACGCGGCAGAGCTATTTGGGAGAAAATTTTGGCTGGCGTAAGCTTACTAACCCTGTTAGACGACATCGCGGTGATTCTTGATGACGTCGCCGCGATGACTAAAATTGCTGCACGCAAGACCGCGGGCGTCCTCGGCGATGATCTTGCCTTGAATGCGGAGCAGGTCTCAGGCGTTAGAGCAAACCGCGAGCTGCCCGTGGTGTGGGCAGTCTTTAAAGGCTCAGCCAAGAACAAATGCATTTTAGTGCCAGCCGCGCTTGCCATCAGTGCCTTCGTGCCAATGCTGATCACGCCGCTATTGATGATCGGTGGCGCGTATTTGTGTTTTGAGGGCTTTGAGAAGATAGCCGGCGCATGGATGGATAGCGCCGAAGATCGTGACACCAAGCACAAAGAACAATTAAGCGCGATTCGCAATCCAGAAGTCGACATGGTCGAATTCGAACGCGACAAGATTAAAGGCGCGATACGTACCGATTTTATCCTCTCAGCGGAAATTATCGTAATTGCCCTCGGTACTGTTGAAGGCAAAGCGCTGGCCACACAAGTCGGCGTTCTAGTCACCATCGCAGTCCTCATAACTGTCGGTGTTTACGGCTTGGTTGCTGGCATTGTCAGACTCGACGATGTCGGTCTGAGCATGGTCGCCAACCGCGCAAAAACCACTGCCGCTGCGGTCCAACGCGGCATAGGTGCGGCGCTACTTGCGTTCGCGCCGTATCTGATGAAAACCCTGACTATCGTCGGCACGGCCGCAATGTTCTTAGTCGGTGGCGGCATCTTGCTGCACGCGTTCCCGTTCGGCGCGGTGCTGCTACACGATGCCGAGGCATTCGCCGCAGCTTTGGTTCCCGACATCGCCACGGTGATGGAAGTGATTGCGGGCATGCTCGTTAACGGCGTTGGCGGACTTCTTGCCGGCGGCATCTTGGTGGTTATTTACAGCACAGTCATGAAATTACTTGGACGTTCCGCGCACTGAGCAAAGCTTAGCTGCACACACTCGCGCCGTCGATAGAACACCCGCTGCACGTTTGCGCCGGTATCTGCACCCGCGTGCTGCACACCTTATCGAATGCACAACGAAACAATACCTACCCAGCAGGAGAATCCCACTCATGTCCGATTTAGAAGTATCGATTGAAAACGGCATCGCTACGGTGACCATGAATCGCCCGGATGCACGCAACGCGCTTTCTATGGATATGCGCGCAGAAATGGATACCGCGTTTCATGACATTGAGTTCGATGACGCAATTCGTTGTGTGGTGTTAACCGGTGCTGGCGAGCATTTTATGGCGGGCGGTGATGTGCGCAATATGCATGCATATTTATCCGAAACCGAAAGTCAGGCTGAAATCAAAAAGTATTTTCTACACCGCATTCATGCCTTACACACGATCATGTATTCGATGCGCAGAATGCCCAAGCCAATTATCGCCAAGGTCCGTGGTGCTGCAGCCGGGGCTGGCGTCTCGCTTGCCGCTGCATGTGATCTTGTGATCGCGGAGGAAGATGCATTCTTTACACTCGCGTATTGCCATATTGGCACCAGCCCGGACGGATCATCGAGCTTTCATTTGCCGCGCGCGATCGGTATCAAGAAAACACTGGAAATGACTTTGTTAGGTGATCGCTACACGGCACAGCAAATGGCTGACATGGGCCTGGTCAATTTTGTGACAGCGTCAGGCCAGCTTGACGCCGAAACGGATAAGCTTGCGCAGCGGCTCGCCTCCGGTCCTACGTTTGTATATGGGCAAGCGAAGAAACTGATGTATCGAAGCCTCGAAAACGAATTCGAATCGCAATTGCAAATGGAAGCGGATTGTTTCTCCGAATGCGCCAGCCGGGAAGACTTTCGTGAAGGTGTCGCAGCGTTCAATGAGAAAAGAAAGGCGCAATTCACCGGCAAGTAGCAATAACGCGCGCTATGTCGTGGCGCGCAGTTCGCGCATTCGTGCACGAGCAAAGAAGTGAAAATGACCACCGACGCCAACATCGAGACATCATGAGCCACGTATTTGACCAGCGCTTGGGCGCGCAAGAACAAGCCCTCATTGCCACTGCCAAGACGTTTGCACGTGACATGCGCAAACGCTTGCGTACGCCAACAGCCGATGGACTGGTAGCTCCAGAACTCTATGTGGAGGCGGCGCGCGCGGGCCTCGCCGCGGTCCAGGTAGCGCCGAGTTACGGCGGCCATGGCTTCGGCTTTCGTTGTAAAATGCGCGTCGCAGAAGAGCTAGCCAAGGCATCAATGCCTTTCTCTTTTAGCCTCATCAATACGCACAATGCCGCGGCTAAACTTGCGCAGTTTGCCAGCGCCGAGTTGGCATCCGCGTGGCTGCCGAAGCTTTTGTCATGTTCAGCCTTCGGTGCGACAGCACTGACCGAACCACACACTGGCAGCGATTTTGCCGCAATCACAACCAACGCAACAAAGACCGCAGAGGGCTGGCAACTGAGCGGTGCCAAGGCATGGATCACAAATGCAGGATTCGCTGATATATTCGTGACCTACGCACAAACTGACCCATCACTGGGCTGGCGCGGCATCGCATGTTTCGCAGTAGACGCAAATGCAGCTGGGTTTATACGATCAGCACCATTCGCGCTATTTGGCGGTAATGGGATAGGCGCTGGCGGCTTCGTATTGGAGAATTCTTTTGTACCCGATACAGCGCTCATCCATCCGCCTGGAGAAGCGTTCAAAGCAGCACTTGGCTCAATCAACGGTGCGCGCACCTATGTTGCCGCGATGTGTTGCGCAATTTTGCAAGATGCACTTGATACCGCAATAGCTTACGGTCGCGAACGCCAAGCGTTTGGTAAACGCCTATTGGACAATCAAGGACTGCGTTGGTTACTGGCGGACGCCACCACCGAACTGGAAGCCATGCGAGCCTTGACTTACAAAGCGGCCGAGCTAGTCGAAATAAATTCACCAGAGGCTGTAATTGCCGCGGCGCACGCCAAAAAATATGCCGCGCGCATCGCGCAAACGAGAATTCTGGATTGCATCCAGGCAATGGGCGCAAACGGAATGTTGGTTGAACACGGCCTCGGCGAGCACCTCGCACACGCCAAGATCGCTAACTACGTGGATGGCTCAACTGAGATCCAAAATGAGCGTATCGCCGCAATATTATTTGATTAACACCTTTGCAGCTGCGCCATACCCTAGCCGTGCTTGCGATACGCGTAGTTGCGGTCTAGCCGTTCCATCACATAGTGGCCGAAAATAACCGGATCGGGCGCTTGCTCTGCATCGCTCGCAAAGCGATCTAGACAAGCGATCTGACTATCCATGTTGGTATCCCAGAAAAATGGTACCGAGTATCGATCCTTGCCAGTCAGATTACGTACCCGATGTGGCGTTGAGGGCCATCTGTTATTGGTCATGCGCGCTAGCATGTCGGCAACATTGACGATGAAAGTGCCTGGCAACGGCTGCGCGGGCAACCATTGACCCGAGCGGTCGCGCACCTCTAAACCACCGTTCTCGTCTTGCGCAAGCAATGTCAGAAAGCCGTAATCCGTGTGTGGCGCCGAGCCAAACTGGTCATGCGGCATATCCACCGGCTGCGGCGGATAGTGCAGCAAACGTAACCAAATGGTCGGATGAGTGAAGTGCCGATCAAAATGCTCAGCCGACAAGCCCAAGGCAACTGCCAACAAGGCGGTAAATCGACGCGCAAACACTGTCATTTCGTCAAGATAAGCCAACACAGATTGGCGCAATTCAGGTAATTCGCCTGGCCACTGATTCGGCCCTTGCAAGGGCAAACCAAAGCGCGGTGACGATTCAGCGACTTCATGCATCGCCATGAACGATTCGCTCAAATTAGGCCGCGTGACTTTGGCTACACTCGAGGTCTGAATCAGAGAAGATTTGGGCGCCATATATCCACGATGAAATGCATTGATCGCAATGCGATCTTTGGCGCTGCGATCAAGCGCGTGGAATTCTTTAGAGGCGGCGAAGATTCGCTCTATGGATGTGTTGCTAACACCGGTGTTAGCAACATAACAAAATCCAGTTGATCGAAATGCCGTATCTAAGCTGGCCGCGACGAACCGGTTTAACGGTCCTTCTAAAGCTAAGCCGTCCAAGTCGACAATTGGCAATGCAAGACCTTGCTGAGTGTCGTTTCGACTCATGCGTACATCCTAGTTAAAAGAGCCTTCGCCGAGCCGGTGTAAGCCCACGATGATGTATATCGCGCTTTGTGCATCGTCAACTTATCGTGATTCAGCGCCAATTGGGACGATCTGCGCGGGGACGGTGGTATTCACCTGAGATTAATTTTGGACCATTGTTTCGCAGCAAAACTACCATCTCATCTACTCAGTATTACGAAACACGCGATAGCTGCGTAAATTGCCGCTTCGCCAATCTAGCAAGCCTCATCACATTTAGCACTCAAAGTACGCTTGCGTCGCTTGATATTTTCCTGCCGGCGCGCTGCTGGGGGATGATTGGGGTCGGACCAAGCTAATCCGATCTATCCTGTTGATATCGTTATTATTAGGTAGTCGAAAGAAACCGATTGCAGTGCTTAGAGGCTATTTTTATGGCAGCGAAACGCGATCTAAGCACGAGACGCGCAGTCTTAGAGACAACTTCCCAGCACCCAATTTTGCGTCTAAGCGCTGTTTTTCGGGCATGGCGCAGACTCACTCTCTAGGAATCAAAGAGTTGGGGTCGATCAACTCGGTCTGACCCGATGCTCC
>Ga0055584_100000269_pt1 | contig 49129 bp, 49 predicted proteins | sample OSDHelmetaG_FD_58716 | JGI IMG/M metagenome (GOLD analysis project Ga0055584, IMG submission 58716) | Pelagic marine sediment microbial communities from the LTER site Helgoland, North Sea, for post-phytoplankton bloom and carbon turnover... | ecosystem: Environmental > Aquatic > Marine >... | reverse complement strand
CCCCGGGGGACCTGCTGATTACAAGTCAGCTGCTCTACCACGGCTGAGCTATAGCGGCATAAATCGATTACTTCACTTTCAGGTCGCGCATACTACATAAAAAGCAGAGCGGCATCAATAGCTCTATTGCCCGATATCTAGGCCCCTGAGGCCACTGGAGTCTCCGCCTTCACATACCTGCGCCTACGCAGCAAAAACGGCCTCTCGACGCAGAAATAGGTGGCCGTTGCCAGCAGCAGCACAAGCGGGAGCATCAGCACCAGCGTATTCAGCGCGGCGGTCGCGAGGGGGTCGCCGAATACGAGCAGACTTTCCCAGTCGTGGCGCAGGAAGTAGTCGAGCACGAGATAGTGTCCCATATAGATCGAGTAGCTGACTGTGCCGACAGCGACCAAAGCCTTGTCCACGAGCCGATGGAAATGACGGGCGAAGGAGAGATAGCCGATCAGGAACACGGCCCATGCGGCAGCCTCCAGCGTAGGCCAGAAAATCCATAGATAGTTGTTCACCGCACCGCCGCCGAGGCGGTTGAATCCGAAGAGGAGAACGAGCACCAGCCCGGCGCCACCTATCCCCACCAGATCCAACCTCCTGCCGGCATTGAAGAAACTGCGATAGTAGATTCCGGCGAGCATGCCGATCATGAACTGATCGATGCGGCCCGCTATGCTGTAGTAGCTCAGACTCCGCATGTCGGCGCCCGAGAAATACGCAGCGCAGCGTACTAGCAGGAATGCACCAATGAGCAGGCACAGCGACTTCCAGCCCCAACGCTGCACCGCTAACAGCAGAAAGGGAAATAACAGATAGAAATGCCACTCTACGGCGATCGACCAGAATACATAGGTGAAGGCACCACCATTGATCGCCGTGTCGCTATTCGCCAGGAAGAACACAGACTGCAGCAGGCCAACAAGCGTGAAATTCTCAAGATTGAAGGCGATGCCCAGGGCTAGGAAGAAGAGGAACAGCGGGTAGGTCCTGAGCAGGCGATTGCGGTAGAAGCCTCGGAAGTTCAGATTGGACTGCAGCGAGCCGACTGTGAACACGAAACCGCTCAGCAGGAAGAAGAGTGACACCGCCGTGTGCCCTTCGACGGCGAGGGCCGCGAAAGGGTTGCCCGTGCTTGGCCAATTAGCCGGATCGTAGGGCGTGCCGTAGGCCAGTTTGTGCGAGATGAAATGTGCGCCATGAAAGAACAGTACCAGCACTGCGGCGAAGCCTCGCAGATGATCGAGTGCCGGTATGTATCCGAAATTAGTGCTCTTCATAGGGGTAGCAATCGGCCCGCGGGCGAGGAAATGAAGCATACTAACTTAGCACGATATTTGCTAAAGTATGCCGGAAAGTAAGTGGGCCTGAATCGCCTATTTTACGGGCCCAAGACCCGCAGTTTCGGGCCGATACACAACTCTAAAGATTGGCTACAACTCAGACATGTTGACACCGGTAACACAGGAATGGCTGCAAATGCTGTCGCTATACGGTTGGATCTGGATCATCCCAATCGTAGAACGCCTCGTGCCCCTGAAAAAGCAGCCCTTCACCCGCGCCGGCATCATCAATGACCTGATCCACACCTACCATCGTGTTCATCTACACACGATTATCAATGCAGGCTTCGTCGCTTGGCTCGTGACCTACGCACAGGAGCACGCCGGTCAGGGAGCCTACCTGCAAGGTGCGCTAGCTGACGCTCACTGGGGCTGGAGCTTTTTCGCGCTGCTGCTCATGGGACATATCACTTTTTATGTGGCGCATTATTACTCGCACAAGATTCCTCTGCTATGGCAGTTCCATCGCGTACATCATAGCTCGCTCACACTCGATTCCTTCTCGACCAGCCGCTTTCATGTTATCGACAAGGCCCTGTTCGCTGCCCCGTATCTGATGCTGGTCACCTACTTTCAACCCGACCCCGCTCTGGTCTTCCTATACATCTCGTTCCGCGATTTCTGGGGTCGCTACGGCCACGGCAATATCAAGGATGCACACTGGCTAGGCTACTTCGCGAGCAATCCCAAGTTTCACCGCTGGCACCACTCGAACCATCCCGAGGCGATCGACAAGAACTTCTCCGCCGAGTTCAATTTTATGGACTACCTGTTCGGCACCGCCTATTACCCGAAAGACAGGATTCCCGACAACTTCGGTGAGCCCGATTACAGCAACAACATCATCGTGCAGCACTATCGCCCCTTCGTGGACATCTACAATATCGCCAAGAAGGATGGCGTGATGGCCCTGTTCCGCAAACCCAAGCCGCGCCCCGAGCAGAACTATCAGGCAGTGCAAGAGTAGCCAGCCGATGGACCGTACAGAGAGCAACTCAGCCAGGCTGGCGCTCGAGGAGCACAGCGAGTCTTTCAAGCGCAAGAACTTCCAACTGCGCGAACTATTCGCAGCCGACAGCAATCGCTTTGCTGACTTCTCCCTCCGCCACGAGGGCCTGCTATTCGATTTCTCAAAGAACCTGCTTAGCGGCGAGACCCTCCCACTGCTGCTCGATCTCGCCCAGCAATGCGAAGTTCCTGCCGCCATCAACGCGATGTTTGCGGGCGACGCGATAAACAGAAGCGAGGGACGCGCGGCGCGGCATGTCGCGCTACGAGACTCCAGCGAGCCTGAGGTGGCGGAGACGCTTGAGCGAGTAGAGCAACTGGTAGAGGCCGTTCATAGCGGACGCTGGACCGGACACAGCGGCGCACCCATTACGGATGTCGTCAACATCGGCATAGGCGGCTCGGACCTGGGCCCCGCGTTGGTATGCGATGCACTTAGCCACTACGCCCACAGCAAACTGAAGCTACACTTTCTGTCGAATATCGACCCCAGCCACCTCCAATCCACTCTGCAGGGCTTGCGGCCGGAGACCACCCTATTCGTCATCGCCTCGAAGTCTTTCACCACGCTGGAGACATTGAGCAACGCCGAGGCAGCGCGCGATTGGCTCTGCACGGAGGCAAGCCCGGAAGCGACTGCGAAGCACTTCATAGCGATTACCGCCAACTCAAAGGCGGCACTCGAATTCGGTATCGCGCAAGAGAATGTCTTCCCGATATGGGACTGGGTCGGTGGGCGCTTCTCTCTGTGGTCGGCTATTGGGATCCCCATCGCTCTCAGCCTGGGCATGGATAATTTTCGACAACTGCTAGCCGGCGCTCGCTCTATGGACCAGCATTTCTCAACGGCAGCATTGGCGCAGAACATGCCAGTGCTAGCCGCACTGATTAGCTACTGGTATAGGGAATTCTTCAGCGCCCATAGCACGGCTGTTGTACCCTACTGCCAAAGCCTGAATCTCTTGCCATCCTATCTGCAACAACTCTGCATGGAGAGTCTGGGCAAGAGCGTGGATCAGGAAGGTGCGCCAGTCGACTACGCGACTGGCGATGTGATCTGGGGGTCGACCGGCACAAACGGACAGCACTCCTTCTTTCAGCTGCTACTCCAGGGCACCGAGTTCATTCCGGTCGATTTCATAGCCACAGCCAGCGCTGTTGACGGCTCAAATGTCGACGCACAACGTAAGTTGCTAGCGAACTGCCTCAGTCAGAGCCTGGCGTTAATGCAGGGCACCGCAGACGGCGAGCCAACGCACAAACGGGTAACTGGCAACAAGCCAAGCAATACGCTGCTGCTAGAGCGCCTCGATCCCTATAACCTCGGCATGCTACTCGCGCTCTACGAACACAAGGTGTATGTGTTGAGCGCGCTCTGGAGCATCAACGCATTCGACCAATGGGGAGTCGAGCTCGGCAAGAATCTCTCAGCAAATATATTCGCCGCCTTCTCTTCAGAAGCCTCTAGTAGAAGCATCGACGCCTCCACCCTTGGCCTGTTAAGACAGGTAAAGAAATGGAGCGGCGATTAGGCATGGCGCCGACTATGCGCAGGGGCACGATAGAAGACGAAGATTGGCTCTTCGAACTGTTCCGTTCCACCATGCAGAATTTCATCGACACGGCATGGGGGTGGGATGAGTTGCTACAGCGAGAAGGCTTCGTCACGACACTGCCTGCGAAACAGTTTCAGATTCTCGAGCACGAAGGTAGCGCTATCGCGAGTTACCATCTCAGCGACAAGGGCGATCATTTCATCCTCGATATGATACTGGTTGTCCCCGAGGTGCAACGCCGCGGCCATGGCACGCGCATGCTGGAGCAAATCAAAGCGATTTCACGCAACGAGAACAAGCCGGTGCAGCTGAGCGTATTAAAGACAAATCCCGCCGTCGCGTTTCATGAGCAGGCCGGATTTCGACAGATACAGACAGACGAGCATAGTATCCGGATGCAGTGGTCACCGGAATAGAGGGTATTGATCACTAGGCCCGCTAGACGGCGATGAAATGTTCCACTGTCGGAAAGGGGGCGTAGAAGTGATGCAGCAGATCTTTCCACTGCTGGTATTCGGGCGAGCCGCGAAAGCCCTCCGTATGATCTTCCAGCGTCTCCCACTGCACTAGCAAAATGTAGCGACTCTCGCGCTCTACGCAGCGACGCAGGTCGTGAGTAATATAACCGGGCATCGATGCGATTATCGATTTAGCCTGAGCGAACGCATCCTCGAACTCAGACTCCAGTCCTGGCTTTATATCCAAATTGGCAACTTCTAATATCATTGAGTCCTAACTCCCCTCTCTCTAACAGGAATCCAGACCTCTTCACTGGCATTCGGATCGTCGGCCCGCCACTCCGGTTGCAGAAGCTCAAAGTGCACTCGCTCATCTAACTCGTAATTGGATGCAGGTAGCCACTGGGAGAATATATAGTGCTGCGTCTTCCCGAACTCGCTAGGCGGCCCGCAGTGATCAGATACGGCATAGTCGCCGCTGGGAACTAAAAACCGCTCCATGCCCTCAGGCACCGGGCCCTGAGAGGCGCTAACTTCAACCGCCGCCCATTTCTCGAACACTGCAGCAGGGCTGAACTGCTTGAAGCCGCCGCAATCCGAAAGATCCTGCACGGAGAACAGCGCCTCACTCACCCTGTCATTTATCTCCCTGCGCCGCGGCATAAAACTGCGCCAGAGTTCTGCGGTGGTATTCTGCTGCAGGCTCATGCTCCTGCGCATACCGACCAAAGGTTTGTCTGACAGACTCACTACGCGATTGAATTCTACCTTATGCACCTTGGCTCCCCAGACTGCTTGTTAGCTATACCTAAGCCCTTCTTCACTACTGAAACGCATGATCATTATTGAGCAAGCAAGTCTTGGCCCCGGCGAAATCATCGAAGAATTTCGTGTGCGCCGCGAGCGAGAAGAAATCGTCGCGGCTCTCGTATTGGGCGATCCACTCCAATAGCATCTCGAGGTTGGCATCCTGAGCCTCCTTAGATTCGTACTTGTGCGGCTCCCAGGGTCTGCTCCTCGCATTCTCGATACACTGCCCTACTTCGAGCTTGAGAAAAACTAGCTCCGTCGCCTCGGCAGCGAGGATCTCGAGCAGGTCCGTATAGCATCCCTCAATCACCCAACCCTGATTCTTCGATGTGAACTCCCGCAGCAGGCGGGCCGAGTCGGCCAGCGGCATACGCTGCGGCGGCTGCTCGGGCAGCCACGCGAGGGAATCCAGTTCCAGATGCGCAAGGCCACCCTCGGACGAGAGTCTCGCTGCGAGCGTGGATTTTCCCGATCCCGAATTACCGAAAATGAGGATGCGCCGCATCAGCCGTCTCCGTTGTGTCTCGATTCTGGCCTATGCCATGAAGGCTAGAAGCTCTTCCGTTTTTTCTCGCATCAGCGCCACGTCGGCCCGGGACTCCACATTGAGCCTTACCAGGGGCTCGGTGTTCGACATGCGAATATTGAAGCGCCAATTATCGAAGTCCATGCTCAGGCCGTCGGTGTAATCGCGGCTGGCGCAGGTCGCACTGTAGTGTTTCTCTATCTTCTTAAGCAGAGCCTCGGGCTCCGCCACTTCCCTGTTGATCTCTCCGCTAGCCGGAAAGGCCGCCACCCTCTCATCGACCAGCTCCGACAGCTTCTTTCCTGACTTCGACATGAGTCCGACGACCAGTAGCCAGGGAACCATGCCGCTATCGCAGTAGAAGAAGTCGCGGAAATAGTGGTGTGCGCTCATCTCTCCACCATACACCGCATCTTCCACGCGCATGCGCTCTTTAATGAAGGCGTGCCCCGTCTTGCAGAGAATCGCCTGCCCGGAAAACTCGTTGGCGATCTCTATGGTGTTCCATGTCAGTCGGGGATCGTGCACGATCTTGCCGCCGGGCTGCTGCTCGAGGAAGCTCTGTGCTAACAGGCCGACAATATAATAGCCCTCGATAAAGCGTCCGTTCTCGTCGAAGAAGAAGCAACGATCGAAATCGCCATCCCAGGCTAATCCTAAGTCCGCACCTTCAGAGTGGATAGCTTCGATAGTCGGAGCTCTGTTCGCCTCCAATAGCGGATTGGGCACGCCATTGGGGAATGTGCCATCGGCCTCGTGATGCACCTTGCTGAACTGAAGAGGCAGGTAGCGCTCAATCGCATCGATGGTCGCGCCAGCCCCACCATTGCCCGCATTGCAGACTATCTTCATCTCCCGCAGGCTCTTCACATCCACGTAGTGCAGCAGGTGGGCGATGTAGGCAGGCTGCGTGTCTTCGAAACTGATGGCGCCAGGAGAGTCGCATACAGGGAAATCATTTATCTCGGCGAGGCGCCGTATCTCCTGCAGCCCCGTATCACCACTGATAGGCTTGGACGCTTCGCGAACGAATTTCATACCGTTAAAGTCCGCTGGGTTGTGGCTTGCAGTGACCACGATGCCACCAGCCACCCCAAGATGACTCGTAGCAAAATACACCTCTTCCGTCCCACACTGGCCAATATTGATCACATCGACTCCGGCCTCCATCAAGCCTCGGCTGAGCGCGGCACAGAGCTCCTGACTGCTGAGACGAATGTCATACCCAACGACGACACTCGCGGGTTTCAGGAACTCGGCATAGGCGCGACCGATGCGGTAGGCAATATCGCCATTAAGCTGATCGGGCACGCGGCCTCTTACGTCGTAGGCTTTGAAACAGGTGAGTGTGTCAGTCATAGGAACTTGTTCTTCTAAACTCTGTCGTAACGATCTTCGAAGCGGACGATATCGTCCTCGCCGAGGTACTCGCCAATCTGTACCTCGATAATCTCGATGGGTTCGTTGCTGTTATTGGTAAGTCTGTGTTTGCTACCCAGTGGAATATGGGTCGATTCGTTTGAATGCAGCTTGAATTCTCTGTCGTCGCAGGTCACGATTGCGACTCCCTTCAGCCCAATCCAATGCTCGGCCCGCTTGTGATGCATTTGCAGCGAGAGCGACGCGCCCGCATTTACCACGATGTGCTTGACCTGATATCCAGGCCTCGAACTCAGGGATTCATAGGAACCCCAGGGGCGATAGACCAGACTATGCAATTCACTCTCTTCCCTGCCTTGCTCCTGCAACTGCTGCACTAGGCTCTTCACCGCTTGCGCCCGGCCGCGATGGGTTACCATGATGGCATCCGCTGTCTCCACGACCACGATATCGCTCAACCCCGCTACGGCGACGAGACGCGATGAGGCCTGAATGAGGCTATTCTCTACATCGCTAACGAGCACATCGCCCGAGATGGCATTACCCTGCGCGTTCTTCTTCTGCACATCCCAGATCGCATCCCAGGCTCCCAGATCGCTCCAGCCAGCATCTAGCGGAATCACAACCGCGGCGTCGGTCTTCTCCATCACAGCGTAGTCTATGGACTCGCTGCGACAGCTCGAGAATTGCGATTCGGGGATGTATTGGAAATCGTCACCGCGTTCTAGATGATTGTAGGCTTGATAACAGCTCTCGAAGATATCCGGCGCGTGCAGCTCCAACTCCCGTAGATACAACGAAGCCGAGAAGAGGAACATCCCGCTGTTCCAGAAGTAGTTCCCACTGTCCACATAGGCCTGCGCGACCTCAAGATCGGGCTTCTCTACAAACTCTCTCACGCGGAATCCGTTTGCGCCATCGAGGGCATCGCCCTTCTCTATATAGCCATAGCCAGTTTCTGGGAGGCTTGGCACTATTCCGAATGTAGCTAGCTTTTCTTCTCGAGCCATCTGCCTAGCACTGGCAATCGCCTGCTTGAATGCATCCCCATCTTGAATCATATGATCCGCTGGCAGCACCAAGAGATAAGGGTCTGCCGCATCCTGCTGCGCACATAGCGCCGCCAAGGCTACGGCGGGCGCCGTGTTGCGCCCCATCGGCTCAAGCAGAATATGACAGTGCTCGCTGCCGAGCTGGCGCAGCTGTTCAGCCACCAGAAAGCGATGTTCGGCATTGCATACGACGATAGGGTCTCCGATCTCGGGTATACCGCTCAGGCGCTCGATGGTGTTCTGAAACAGTGAACCCTGCATGCCAGGGAAATCGATAAACTGCTTGGGCAGCATCGACCGAGACACGGGCCAGAGACGGGAGCCAACACCACCGGCGAGAATAACGGGAATTAACATAGGGCAGTCGCCACGCGGTCTTCTGAAAAATCGGAACGACATGGTAGCAAAATATCATCGATTTTAATAAATAGAGTCTATTCAATGGCCTGTGGGCAGCCCACAGGCAATTTATGTTCGATTATTTGTCCCCGGCGCGATAACATCGCAGGCTTTACAGAAACACCCCTCGGAGGGGTTTGACGTACTCATGGATAAGCAAGAACACAACTTCGTGCCTAAGAATTCCTATAAGCTGGAAGAATTGATAGATTGCGGTTACGGTCGACTATTCGGGCCAGGCAATGCCAAACTGCCCATCGACAATATGCTCATGCTCGATCGCATCAAAGAGATCAATGCGGACGGCGGCGAATACGGTCGCGGGCAGATAATCGCGGAATTGGACATTAAACCCGATCTCTGGTTTTTTGATTGCCACTTCCCGGAAGACCCTGTGATGCCTGGCTGCCTCGGCCTGGACGCACTCTGGCAGCTATTGGGCTTCTTTCTTGGCTGGAGCGGGCACCCAGGCAAGGGTCGTGCACTAGGTGCAGGTGAAGTAAAATTCACGGGAGAGATTTTGCCGACCTCGAAGAAGGTCGTTTACGAACTTTCGATTAGCCGCCTAATCAATAGAAGCTTAGTTATGGGTATCGCCGATGGGCAGGTATCCGTAGATGGCAAGACCATCTACACCACAAAGGCGCTAAAGGTCGGACTGTTCACACCAGGAAGTTCATTCTAGCCAAGGATTTGCTAGGGTGACTTATCCTTGATTGGGGAAATCGTATGAAGCGCGTTGTTGTTACTGGTATCGGAATTGTTTCCTGTTTGGGCAATGACAAGGAGTCCGTGCTGGACTCACTCAAGTCGGGTCGCAGTGGCATCCGACACAACCCAAGCTACGAAGAGATCGGCATGCGCAGCCATGTCAGCGGCTCGGTTCAGATCGACACCGCAGAGCTGATAGACCGCAAGCTACTTCGCTTCATGGGCGATGCCTCTGCCTACGCCTATCTCGCGATGAAGCAGGCAATAGGTGATGCCAAGCTCGAAGAGGATCAGGTCTCTAATATCCGTTCGGGGCTGGTGATGGGCTCAGGTGGCGGTTCGTCCGAAGAGCAACTCGAGTCGATGGACATCATGCGCGAGAAGGGGCTGCGCCGCGTAGGGCCCTACCGCGTGACGCGCACCATGAGCAGCACGACCTCCGCCTGCCTCGCTACGCCCTTCAAGATCAAAGGCGTCAACTACACGATCTCATCGGCCTGCGCCACCAGCGCGCACTGCATCGGCCATGGCGCGGAGCTCATCCAACTAGGCAAGCAGGATATTGTCTTCGCCGGCGGTGGCGAAGCAGAACATTGGACTACCAGCCATATGTTCGATGCTATGGGCGCACTTTCAACCAAGTACAACGACACTCCCGACAAAGCCTCTAGGGCCTTCGATGCCGATCGTGATGGCTTCGTGATCGCGGGCGGTGGCGCCGTGCTGGTAATGGAGTCGCTGGATCACGCGGTCGCGCGCGGCGCGAATATCTATGCCGAACTTACCGGATACGCGGCGACATCGGACGGCTATGACATGGTTGCTCCCGCCGGCGAGGGCGGTGCACGCGCGATGCAACTCGCGACCGCGGGCCTCGAGGGCGAGGTAGACTACATCAACACCCACGGCACGAGCACGCCAGCGGGTGACGTATCGGAGCTGCGCGCCATCGCAAGTGTGTTTGGCGACAAGATTCCTACGATCAACTCCACCAAGTCCCTAACCGGGCACTCACTCGGTGCAGCCGGGGCGCAGGAGGCGATCTACAGCCTGCTTATGATGGAGAATGATTTCATCGCGGCCTCCGCCAACATCGAGAATCTCGATGAAGAGGCGAAGGGGCTTCCGATCGCTCTAGAGCGGCAGGATCAGGTCACCCTGAACCGTGTCATGTCGAATAGCTTCGGCTTTGGCGGCACGAATGCCTGCCTGGTTTTCGATCGCTATCGCGACTAGGCCTCGATCGTAGGGGAAACTAATTCTCTGTCTTACTGGTCTTACTAGTATGATCAAGCACTTCTCGGCACGAGTAACGCTAACGCTGCTATGCGGCCTCATGCTAGTTGCCGGCGCCGCCCAGGCACAGCTCGGCGTGCGCACCAACTCGGGCCTCGCCTCGCCTGGCGACTCTCAGCGGCCGCTGCCGGTGGAACAGGCCTTTCCCTTCTATATCAGCGCGGTCAGCCCGAGTCAGTTCAAGATCAACTGGAACCTGCCACAGGGTCACTACCTGTACCGTCATGCCTTTGACTTCACGTTAAGCCAGCAGGCCGACGCCGAGGAGTTGGCCGTGGATTTCACGCTGCCCGATGGGCTGAAGAAGACAGACCAGTTCTTCGGCGATATCGAAGCCTATTACGGCGAACTCGACGTCGACATTGGCCTAGGCACTGCTGCTGGGCCAGACGCCAGACTCTACATCTACTATCAGGGCTGTGCCGATTGGGGCTTCTGCTATCCACCGCAGCGCTTCGAATATCTGCTTAACCCCTAATCTCGCACCTACTAGCGTTAAAAAAGCGTGAAATGCGCTCTAATTTCTGAGAAAATGCCGCCAAAATAGCTAATCAGGCGCACGGGCGGGGAATACCGTCTGGCGTCACACTCGGAATAGCACCATGGCATCAATTCTGGCCCTGCACGGGCCCAATCTAAATCTTCTCGGCAGTCGCGAGCCGCACATCTACGGCTCTGACACCCTGGACGACATCAATCAGCGCCTCGCCAAGCAGTGCGCGGATTCGGGCCACGACTTTGACAGCCTGCAGAGCAACTCCGAGGGCGAGATTATCGACCGCCTCCATGTGGCGCGCAAAGACGGCACCGCATTCATGCTCGTGAATTTCGGCGGTTTCACCCACACCAGCATAGCCATACGCGACGCGATTCTGGCCAGCGAGATTCCCTTCATCGAGGTGCATCTGTCGAACCTGTACAGCCGCGAAGCCTATCGGCATCATTCCTATTTCTCCGACATCGCCGTCGGCTGCGTAATCGGCTTGGGCGCCCAGGGCTACGAGCTGGCACTCCAGGCAGCTTGCAGGAAACTAGCTAACTAATACTTAAGACCTAAGACTCTAAGCAGGAAATTTTATGGACATTAGAAAAGTAAAAAAACTGATAGAACTGTTGGAAGCATCCGACATCGCTGAAATCGAAATCAAGGAAGGCGAGGAGTCTGTTCGAATCAGTCGCGGCTCAAGCTCGACACCCCTGCCGGCGACCTACCAGGCCCCGGCTGCGCCAGTCGCTGCACCTGCCGCCATCGCGGCCGCCGCGCCGGCAGCTGCTGCCGAACCAGCGCCGGCGCCAGTGGTCGACAGCAATGCCATCAAGTCACCGATGGTTGGCACCTTCTATCGCTCCCCCTCTCCCTCGTCGCCTCCATTCATCGAGATCGGCAAACACGTGAAGGCTGGCGATGTCGTCTGCATCGTCGAGGCCATGAAGATGATGAATCAGATCGAAGCCGATCATGCGGGCGTGGTAGAAGCTATTCACGTCGAAGACGGCGAACCCGTGGAATTCGATCAGCCCCTGATAACAATCGTCTAGTACGCTAACGCGTCAACAGCCTAAACCAAGGATTGCTGCATGCTGGAAAAAGTTTTAATTGCCAACCGCGGTGAAATAGCACTGCGCGTACTTCGATCTTGCAAGGAACTCGGAATCAAGACCGTGGCGGTCCACTCGACCGCGGACCAGGACCTGATGCATGTTCGACTATCCGACGAATCCGTCTGCATTGGCCCACCTAATCCAACCGAGAGCTATCTCAATATTCCCGCGATCATCTCCGCCATGGAGGTGACCGATGCCGACGCCGTGCACCCGGGCTACGGCTTCCTCTCGGAGAATGCCGACTTCGCCGAGCAGGTGGAGAATAGCGGTTTCGTTTTCATCGGGCCGACAGCGGAAACCATACGCCTCATGGGCGACAAGGTCTCTGCGATCGAAGTGATGCGCGAGGCAGGCGTGCCCACGGTACCAGGCTCCAACGGCCCGCTCGATGACAACAACGAGCGCACGCTGGAACTGGCCAAGGAGATTGGCTACCCGGTTATCATCAAGGCCGCCGCTGGCGGCGGCGGACGCGGCATGCGCGTCGTGCACAACGAGGCGGCGCTGCTCAAGGCCATCTATGTAACCCAGTCCGAGGCGAAGTCATTCTTCGGCAGCGGCGTGGTGTATCTCGAAAAATTCTTGGAGAACCCGCGACACGTCGAGATTCAGGTGATTGGCGATGGCAAGGGCGACGCCATCCACCTCGGCGACCGCGACTGCTCATTGCAGCGCCGCCACCAGAAGGTATTGGAAGAGGCGCCGGCGCCGGGCATTCCCGATGCGATACGCAACGAGGTCGCAGAAACCTGTGTACAGGCCTGCAAGAACCTCAAATACCGCGGCGCCGGCACGCTGGAGTTCCTGTACCAGGATGAGTCCTTCTATTTCATCGAGATGAATACGCGCGTGCAGGTCGAACACCCCGTTACCGAAATGGTTACCGGCATCGACATCGTTAAGGAGCAGCTTCGCATCGCCGGTGGCGCACCGCTCTCAGTCGCACAGGAAAATATCGTTATTCGCGGTCATGCCTTCGAGTGTCGAATCAACGCCGAAGATCCAAAGACCTTCATGCCCAGCCCGGGCAAGATAAAGATGTTTCACGCGCCAGGCGGAAACGGCGTTCGCGTCGATTCCCATCTGTACAGCGGCTACTCCGTGCCACCCCACTACGATTCCTTGATCGCCAAGCTCATCTGCCACGCGAATAGCAGAGAGCAGGCTCTAATGCGCACGCAGATCGCGCTCGATGAGATGTTGATCGATGGCATCCGCAGCAATATACCGCTGCACCACGACCTTGTTCGCGACGCCGAGTTTCAGAAGGGTGGTGTGAATATCCACTACCTGGAAAAGAAGCTAGAGTCCTAAGATTCGCCGAGCCTCCTCTCTATGTCATGGCAGCAACTCAGGGTTCAAGTTCGATCCGATCAGCTTGAACCTGTAGAGCAATTGCTGCTCGACCATGGCGGCCTCTCTATAAGCTATCTGGACGCCGAAGATCAGCCTGTCTTTCAGAAAGAGCCAGGTAGCACACCTTTATGGGACTTGGTCGACCTGGTCTGTCTGTTCGAGAAGGACAGCAATCTGGATGGCCTACTCTTTCTCCTTAAGCAACACCCCGCGATAGATGACACGGCCTCTCTGAGCCTCGAAGTACTGGAGGATCAAGCCTGGGAGAGGTCCTGGATGTCTGACTTCAAGGCCATGCAGTTTGGCGAACGCCTCTGGGTCTGCCCCAGCTGGCAGGAACCGCCCGATCCCGAGGCCATAAACATCATGCTAGACCCCGGCCTCGCCTTCGGCAGCGGCAGCCACGCGACGACGAGCCTCTGCCTCAAATGGCTGGAGCGGTGCGTCGACACGCGCCGCACTGTCATCGACTACGGCTGCGGCTCCGGCATCCTCGCAATCGCGGCAGCGCTACTCGGCGCCCCGCGCGTCATCGCGGTAGACAACGACCCGCAGGCGATCACGGCGACGCAGGAAAACGCGCGACGCAATAATATTCCTGAAGGCTTGATCGAGTGCTACCTGCCCGAACAACTCGATAAGGCAGGCGACGCGCTACAGGCCGACATCTTGGTCGCCAATATTCTCGCCGAGCCGCTTCATCAACTCGCCGATCGCTTCGCGAGTCTGACGAAGGCGGGAGGCGAGATTGCCCTCTCCGGCCTGTTAGCGGAACAGGCCAAGCCGCTGCTGGAGCATTACGCCCAGTGGTTCGATATGGATGAGGCCGTGTTCAGCGAAGAGTGGACGCGGTTAACGGGCGTGCGCAGAGCCTAGACGGGCAGTCTGTTCGCGCTCGCTGTAGGCAAGACCGGGGCTTTGCCCTACAATCCTATGCAAACCTGTCGCCTGAAGTATCGCCGCATGTCGTTCAATGTCACCCAATGCCCCGCCTGCGATTCCACGTTCAACACGAACTCGCGTGTGTTGGCACTCGCCGCCGGGAAGGTTCGTTGCGGCGCCTGCCTCAACGTGTTCGAGGCGATAGATAATTTCCTCCCGCAGGGCATTGATGACATCGCTCCGGACCAGGATGAGTCAGTCTTCGTCGGCAACAATCCTCAGGAGTATTTCGACCCCTCGCGTTTTCTTACCCGCAGCGCACTCAGCGAACCAACACCAAGCGACGAGACTGAGAGCGCGAGCCAACAGCCCGATGTACTTGAGGATGCCAAGACGCTCGGCGATGAGTTCTTCACTTCGGTCAGTGAAGAGATCAAAAACCAAACACCAGCGGACGAACGCGTAACTGAGAGGCCATTAGAAGACACTACAGAAATCGAAGAGCCACTGCACCTTTCGCATCAGCCAGTCACCGACGAGGAGCCTGACGAAGCATTCGAGGAGGATTTCCTCAGCGCTTTCGCGGCCAGCGAAGCCCCAGAGGACGATCCTGCGCCGGTGCACGCCGATGCCCCCAGCGTCGACGAGCCTTCTGCAGAAAGCGAATCCGACTATGGCGGCGACAATGAGGGCAGCATTGAGGAAAACATTGAAAAAGGCATGGAGAGCAGCGCTGAAATCGAGAGCGGCTTACCGCCCGCCGAGCAAGAGCAGTACACGTCGGTTGGCATAGGCCTATCGGCGTCATTCTCCTATGCGCCGTTCTCCCCTCCACCTCAGGAGAGCGACAAGCCAACGCCACCTCCTATAGAGGACGAGGCGGAGCCAGCTACAGATACCCCGTTCGAGACCGTCAGTCCACCAACCGTCATTCCAACAGTAGACGAAGAGCACTTCCACAGCGCGGTAGTGGATCAACTTGAGGCCGAGCCTGATCCAATCCAGCGCGACGAGGACATCGCCGAACCAGTCCTGCCAGACGAGCAGACAGCCGACACGGAGACTACAGAGGACAGTGCTGGCCGACTAGAGGCCTCGCATCCCGAAGTAGCGTCGCTGGAAGACGCGGCTGACGAGGCGCCTGCAGAGGACGACAGGAGTGAGCCAGCACCCATTGATGCCGTCGAGCCCGATAACAGAGCAAACGAGCCCGAACAGGAAGAGGAGTCGACCGAGGCCATTCGTGCTCGCGCGCTCGAGGCCGAGCTAAGAGACGAAGAGGCACTGGAGTCGATACCGCGCGAGAACCTCGCCGCGCTCGGCTTGATGTCCTCGCCGCTGGAGCTGCTCGCCGGCAGAGAGAGCCGATGGCTTCGCAGCGGACTGTTACTGCTGGCCATCGTCTTGCTCGGCGGCCTGCTAAGTGCGCAGTTCCTCTGGCAGCGCATGGACTACTACAATCAGCTTCCCCAACTGCGGCCACTGTATGCCTACGCCTGCGATGTCATGGGATGCGAATTGCCAGCATTCTCCGATATCGCCTCGATACGCAGCGAGAATCTGACCGTGCGTAGCCATCCCACCGTTGAGAACGGCCTGATGGTCAACACCGTCATCAGGAACACGGCCGCCTTCGAGCAGGCCTTCCCGATCCTGATTCTCAGCTTCAATAGCGCCGCGAATACGGTCATCGCACTGCGTGAATTTACCCCGGCCGAATATCTGGACGCGTCGCTGCAATCCGTTCGAGCCATGCCGTCCATGACACCGGTGCAGATCAGCCTGGCGATCATGGACCCAGGGCCCGAGGCTGTGAACTACACGCTCGCCTTTCGCCTACCCTGATCAACACTCCGCTATCGATAAGGCGCAAAAACAGGCGCGAAAATCCACAAATTGCTTTAACTGAAAAAGCGTCCCCGCTATCATAGCCAGCCGAACGAAAAACAGCACCGACAACAAGAAGAAGAATGCCAAACATCGGCCCCTATCAACTGAAGAACAACTTGTTTCTTGCACCCATGGTGGGCGTCAGCGATACGCCCTTCCGCGAAATTTGTGCGGAGACTGGCGCCGGCCTAACGATCGCGGAGATGCTCACCAGCAACGCCGAGTTGTGGCAGAACGAGCGCAATCGACTTAAGCGCATACGCCCCAAGAGCGATGGTCCACACGTCGTGCAGATCGCCGGCTCCGATCCCGAGCTTATGGCGCAGGCAGCCTCTCTCAACGCCGAGCTCGGCGCCGACGCCATCGACATCAACATGGGCTGTCCCGCAAAAAAAGTATTGAAGAAGGCAGCGGGTTCCGCGCTGCTAAAGGATAGCGAGCTGGTCGAGCGCATCCTGAAAACTGTCGTGGCAGCCGTCGATGTACCCGTGACGCTGAAGATACGCACCGGCTGGAGTCCAGAAACACGCAACGGTGTCGAGATCGCGAAGATCGCCGAGGCAAGCGGCATCCGCCTTTTAATCGTGCACGGTCGCACCCGCGCCTGCCGCTTCAAGGGCCACGCAGAATACGACACCATCGCCGCGATCAAGGCTGCCATCTCAATTCCCGTTATCGCGAACGGCGATATCGATTCCCCGCTTAAGGCCGCCGAAGTGCTAAGACAAACCGGGGCCGATGGACTCATGATCGGACGCGCCGCGCAGGGAAGGCCCTGGATCTTTAGTGAGATCGAACACTACCTCGCAACGCGAACGCTGCCGCCCGAGATCGACCTGAAGTCACGCCTCGATATTATCTTTTCTCATCTTATGAAACTTCATAGTTTCTATGGCGACGTGAAAGGAGTATGGTATGCACGTAAGCATGTTGCCGCGTATGTAAAAGAATTATTTGAATCACGTGAATTTATGAAGCAATTCAATACTATCGAATCTCCGGCCGCACAACTCGAAAGCCTCTATGAGTATTTTTCACACTTGGATGAAGGCCTAATGCAGGATCAAGGAGCTGAAGCCGCGTGAAAGAGTTCGATAGTATTGCAAACCACCTGGAGCCGATTCAGGCCCAAGAAAGTCCAGTCCCTGCCCAACCGGAGAACACGCTTCGAGCCGAAGTCGAACGCTCCCTCAACCGATATTTCCAGCATATCGAAGACGAGCCGGTCACCGATCTTCATCAGATGGTGATCTCCGAAGTCGAGGCACCCCTGATCGAGACGGTGATGCGTTATTGCGGCAATAATCAAAGTAAGGCGTCTATCATGCTGGGTTTGAACCGTGGTACGCTACGCACCAAATTAAAACTATACGGTTTACTTTAATTTCCATCGATCGGCCCTCTATTTGTTGTCTTTGCTGTACTCGGTTTGGCCACTCGGACCACTGAGAATAGCCTAGTTGTAGACCGCCGGTTTGGCATCAACCCAAACTACGCCCACAAGCAAAGATAGCCCTATGACAACAGAAAAATCTGCTGCCATTCGTCGCGCATTGATTAGCGTCTCCGACAAGACTGGCATTGTTCCCTTCGCGAAAGCCCTGAATAAACTCAATATCGAGATCCTCTCCACCGGCGGCACCTACAAGCTGTTGCAGGAAGAAGGCGTTCCCGCCATCGAGATATCGGAATATACGGGATTCCCCGAGATGATGGACGGCAGAGTGAAGACTCTGCACCCGAAGGTGCATGGCGGCATACTCGCCAGGCGCGACCAGGATCAGGCCGTAATGGAACAGCACGATATCCCGCCGATCGATCTCGTGGTGGTCAACCTGTATCCCTTCGAGGCCACTGTGGCCAAGCCGGACTGCGATCTGCCCACGGCGATCGAGAACATCGATATCGGTGGCCCCACCATGCTGCGCGCCGCAGCCAAGAACAACCGCTTCGTCGCGGTGGTGGTCAACCCATCCGACTATGACCCGATAGTCGAACTATTAGAGAGCAATGACGGCGTCCTCGACCAGCAGACGCGCTTCGATCTCGCGGTCAAGACCTTCGAACACACGGCCGCCTACGATGGCGCCATCGCCAACTACCTCGGCGGCAAGATCGACCCCGACTCGAACTTCCCCAGGACATTCAACACACAGTTCCAGAAGACGCAGGAGATGCGCTACGGCGAGAACCCGCACCAGAATGCGGCATTCTACGTCGAGAAGAACCCCAGCGAGGCGAGCATCAGCACAGCCGAGCAATTACAGGGCAAGGCGCTTTCCTATAACAATATCGCCGACACCGACGCGGCGCTGGAATGCGTCAAATCATTCAGCGAGCCGGCTTGCGTGATCGTGAAGCACGCCAACCCCTGCGGCGTGGCCATAGCCGACAGCCCTCTGAAGGCCTACGAGCTCGCCTTCCAGACCGACCCAACCTCCGCCTTCGGCGGCATCATCGCGTTCAATCGCGAACTGGATGCCGAGACGGCCAAGCGCATCGTCGACCAGCAATTCACCGAGGTGATTATCGCCCCCACTGTTTCCGAAGAGGCGCTGGCGATCACGGCAGAGAAGAAGAATGTGCGTGTACTGCGTTGTGGTCAGTGGCAGGAACATAGAGAGGCGGCGCTGGACTACAAGCGCGTAAACGGCGGGCTGCTGGTGCAAGACCGCGACATCCATCAGATCTCTCGCGATGACCTGAAGGTCGTGAGCGCACGCGCACCTAGCGAGGACGAGATTCGCGACCTGCTGTTTGCCTGGTCGGTCGCGCAGTATGTTAAATCGAACGCCATCGTCTACTGCAAGAACAATCAGACCATCGGCATAGGCGCCGGCCAGATGAGCCGCGTCTACAGCGCGAAGATCGCCGGTATCAAGGCGGCCGATGAGAACCTCACCGTGAAGGGCTCGGTAATGGCATCCGATGCCTTCTTCCCGTTCCGCGATGGCATCGATGCGGCGGCGGAAGCGGGTATCGCCGCGGTTATTCAGCCGGGTGGATCGATGCGCGACGACGAAGTCATCGCGGCGGCGGATGAGGCGAACATCGCGATGGTGTTCACCTCAATTCGACACTTCCGCCACTAGGCGCAAAACGGACACGAGGTCGAGGCAATGAAAGTACTTGTTATTGGTGGCGGCGGCCGCGAACACTCTCTAGCTTGGAAGGCGGCTCAGTCAAAAGGCGTGGAGAAAGTATTCGTCGCGCCGGGTAACGCTGGCACCGCCCGCGAGAACAATCTTGAGAACGTGGCGATAGACCCGATGGATTTTACCGCCCTGGCGGACTTCGCAAGTAAGGAGGGTATCGGGCTCACTATAGTGGGACCTGAGGCACCTTTAGTCGACGGCATTGTAGACTTCTTTCAGCAACGCGACCTTCCCTGCTTCGGACCATCCAAGGGCGCAGCGCAACTCGAGGGCTCGAAGGCCTTCACCAAAGACTTCCTGAGTCGGCATAATATACCAACGGCTTCCTATCAAACCTTCACCGAAGTCGATGAAGCGAAAGCCTACATAGCAGAGAATGGCGCACCTATCGTGATCAAGGCCGATGGCCTGGCCGCGGGCAAGGGCGTTATCGTCGCCATGACAGAAGCCGAGGCCTATGCGGCGGTCGAAGACATGCTCTCGGGCAATGCGTTCGGCGATGCTGGGCACCGCGTTGTTATCGAGGGTTTCCTGCAGGGCGAGGAGGCCAGCTTCATTGCCATGGTCGATGGCAGCAACGTGCTCCCGATGGCGACCTCCCAGGACCACAAGGCCCGAGACGATGGCGACAAGGGACCGAACACAGGCGGCATGGGCGCCTATTCTCCTGCGCCCGTTGTCGACGAGGCGATATACCAACGCATCATGAACCAGGTGATTCTGCCCACCGTCGCCGGCATGGCCGCCGACGGCAACGACTACACTGGCTTTCTGTATGCCGGCCTGATGATCACCGAGACCGGCGAGATCAATGTGGTGGAGTTCAACTGCCGCTTCGGCGACCCCGAGGCGCAGCCGGTAATGATGCGACTAAAGTCTGACCTGATCCAACACTGCCTCGCGGCACTAAACCAGACGCTGGACAGGGAACGGGCGGAATGGGATGAGCGCTGTGCGGTCGGCGTCGTACTCGCCGCGGGCGGCTATCCGGAATCCTATGCCAAGGGCACCCCCATCGAGGGCCTGGATCAGCCACTGGCATCGCACCAGAAGATTTTCCACGCGGGCACGACCCTGGATGATGACGCCGTCGTAACTAATGGCGGCAGGGTGCTTTGCGCAACAGCACTCGGCAATAGCGTATCCGAGGCACAGGCAGAGGCCTATAAGGTGGTCCATCAGATCAGCTGGGACCAGGTCTATTTCCGTAAAGATATTGCCTATCGCGCCATAGCCAGAGAGAATGGCTAGAATCGTTAGGAAATACTATGTCTACTAAACCGCAACTCGACTTTCTCGATCGCTGCCTGGTTCAATTCGATCAGGCACTGCGCAGCTGCGTGCCGGGAGCTAGCGCGGCGCGGCGCCCCTCGCCAGCAGCCACTGAGAACGAGCAGGACATGGATGTTACCGCCAGGAAGCATGCGGCGGGGCTGATGCGGATTAATCACACGGGCGAAGTTTGTGCGCAGGCGCTGTATCAGGGCCAGGCAGCTTCCGCCAAGCTGGATAACGTACGCCAATCCATGGAACAGGCTGCCGCCGAGGAAATCGATCATCTGGCCTGGTGCGAGGAGCGCCTTGGGCAGCTCGATAGCCAGCCGAGCGTACTGAACCCACTCTGGTATACCCTGTCCTATGGCATGGGTGCCGTGGCCGGCCTAGCCGGTGACAAGTGGAGCTTAGGCTTCGTCGCCGAGACAGAAGATCAGGTCTGCGAACACCTGGAAGAGCATCTGGAGCAGCTGCCGGAGAACGACGACAAGAGTCGCGCGATCCTCAAACAGATGATCAGTGATGAGAAACACCACGGCGAGTCGGCGCGAGATGCCGGTGGCGCCGAACTACCCGCCCCGGTCAAGCAGGCTATGTCGGCGATGTCTGAGGTCATGAAGCGCAGCACTTATCACCTTTAAACCCACCTATAGACCTGTCACCTACAGACCTACCATCTACAGACTGTAGACAACCACAGGGCTCTACTGCTCGACCTCTAACACCTCGAAATCGTGCGTCACCTTCACGCCGGCATTCTTCATCATGATCGATGCCGAGCAGTACTTCTCCGCCGAGAGCTCGATCGCCCTCTTCACGTGCTTCTCGCTGAGATCGATGCCCGTCACCTTAAAATGCAGGTGTATAGCTTCGAAAATCGCCGGCGTGGCATCGACGCGCTCCGCAGTCACCTCGGCCTCGCAGGCCGTCACCCACTGCTTCGCCTTCTTCAGGATAGTCACAACATCGTAGGACGAGCAGCTGCCGACGCTGAGGGCCATCAACTCCATTGGGCGCATGCCCATATTCCTGCCGCCGCCGGCGGGCGCGCCGTCGAGCACTATCGCATGGCCGCTGTCTGACTCCGCCACGAACATCACATTCTCAACCCAATTTACTCTCGCCTTCATGTCGCTAACCCTGTGTAGATTCTATTGTCCAGTTTCAACTAATTGATTCAAATATCGATTTTCCACGCCCTGCCACATTTTGGGCATCAAGAAATCCCATGGGGCTACCGATAATAATCAGTATATGGAAAGGACTAGGTTAACATAGTTCACATTTCTGGAGTGAAAGCCACGCAGCTAGGTAAGCGCTTTCAACCGGAGTCTCCTGAGCAAAGATAAAATCCGTCGCATTCTGCGCTACAGGGCCTAATGTGATGGGCATCTCACAATTGCGACAAAAATGTGATATACATTTAACTCGCTAGAAAAAGTAGGAGTTTTATCAATGGCACTCATGGCCATTACGCCACATATCGAGGACTTGGATAACTTTTTATCCCATTGCCATCGCAAGCGCTATCCGAATAGAGCCACCATCATCTATGAGGGCGACAAGTGCGATACCCTGTATTACATAATCAAGGGTTCAGTCTCGGTTATCCTCGAAGACGACGAAGGCAAGGAAGTCGTCATTACCTACCTCAATCCTGGCGACTTCTTCGGCGAGATGGGTCTTTTTGAGAAGGCCGAGGAACGCAGCGCCTGGTGTCGTGCCAGAAACGCCTGCGAGGTAGCGGAAATTAGCTACACAAACTTCAACACCTATATCCGCTCACACCCCGAGATCGTCTTCACCATCGGTCAGCAGATGGCGCATCGCCTGCGCAACACGACGCGCAAGGTCGGTGACCTTGCCTTCTATGACGTAACGGGTCGTATCGCTCGCACGCTCATCGATCTGAGCAAAGAGCCCGATGCCATGACGCATCCCGACGGCATGCAGATCAAGATTACGCGGCAGGAGATTGGCAGGCTGGTGAACTGTTCTCGCGAGATGGCGGGTCGCGTCCTCAAGACTCTCGAGGAGCAGGAACTCATCAGCGTGAGCGGCAAGACTATCGTGGTATTCGGCACGCGCTAGCGAATTAGCGCTAGGCGTCGCCGAACATTATCTCCTTCAACTTCGCTCCCGGACTCGGGGCGCGCATGAAAGACTCCCCCACCAGAAAACCGAAGATCCCGGCCTCCGTCATGGCGCGCACATCGGCGGCTGTGTGTATGCCACTCTCTGTGATCAACACCCTGCCCTCAGGAATCTTCTGCGCCAGATCCAGGCTAGTCTGCAGGCTAGTCTCGAAGGTGTGCAAGTTGCGGTTGTTGACGCCGATCAGCTCGGTATCCAGCGTAAGCGCAAGCTCCAACTCCTCGAGATTGTGGACCTCCACTAATACATCGATGCCGATCGCCTTCGCGTAGTCAGCTAGCTCGACTAGGTTTGAGGGCGACAGCGCGGCGACGATGAGCAGGATACAGTCGGCACCCAGCGCCTTCGACTCGGCGATCTGGTAGCTGTCGATCATGAAGTCTTTGCGAATCACCGGCAGCGAGCAGGCCGCTCTAGCCTCTACTAGATAGTCGTTACTACCCTGAAAATAATTCTCGTCGGTCAACACGGAGAGGCAGCTGGCGCCATTCGCCTCGTAGTCCACGGCGTGCTCTGCCGGCCTGAAGTCTTCCCGTATCAGGCCCTTCGAGGGCGAGGCCTTCTTGATCTCGGCGATCACGGCAACCTGCCGTGCCTGCACCCGATCGACGATCGCCTTGGCGAAGGAACGGGACTGCGAGATCGAGGGAAATCTCGCCTCCAACTCCGCCAGCGAGGTACGCGCCTTCGCCGCCTCTACCTCCAATCGCTTGTGCGCGACGATCTGTTCTAGGATTGTTGCCTGTGACACTTCTGTGCTCGCTCTTACCGGTTGGCCGAATTATTTCTTAATCGATTGCGTGAAGGACGCTAACTGCTCGAGCTTGTCCAACGCCGCCGAGGACTGCAGGATAGCCTGCGCCTTCGCCACGCCGGCGGCGAGGTCTTCGCTGAGATTGGCTGCATAGATCGCGGCTCCGGCATTCAGGGCGACTATATCGGCGGCCGCCTGATTGCGATTGCCGAGCGCGTCGCGCAGCATCGCGAGACTCTCCTCGGCGCTGTCTATTCTCAACATGGCATGATCCGCGTAGCGCTGGATGCCAAAATCGCTGGGCTCCACCGTGTACAGCTTAATCTCGCCATCTTTTAACTCACCCACGGTGGTCGGCGCCGCAATACTGATCTCATCGAGGCCGTCCTCGGCCGCCACGATCAACACATGGCTGCTGCCCAGTTCCTTCAATACATCTAAGAGCGCAGGTATCCAGGCGGAGGCGAACACGCCGATGATCTGATTCGGCGCGCCTGCAGGATTCGTTAGGGGGCCCAAGAGATTGAACACGGTTCGCACGCCAATCTCCTTGCGCGCCGTGATCACGTGCTTCATCGCGCTATGATGCGCGGGGGCGAACATGAATCCAATGCCCACTTCTTCTATAGTGGCCGCGACGTCTTCTGCGCTCAGCGCGAGATTTACGCCGGCTGCCTCGAGCACGTCGGCACTGCCGCTCTTGCTGGTCGCGCCGCGATTGCCATGCTTCGCCACCTTGGCGCCAGCGCAAGCTGCTACTAGGGCCGCCGCGGTGGACACATTGAACTTGTTGGACCCGCTGCCGCCGGTGCCACAGGTATCGACCAGATGCGGGCTTTCGGGCAGCGTAACCTTGGTGGACAGCTCGCGCATTACGGTGGCACCGCCGAGAATCTCCTGAGATTTTACGCCCTTCATCTGCAGCCCTACGAGGAAGGCGGCATTCTGCGCATCGGTGGCCTGCCCGGACATGATCTCGCGCATAACCGAAATCATCTGATCTCTCTCGAGGTCGATGTTCGCGGTGACGGCCTTGATAGCTGCTCTAATATCCATTGTCTAATACCCAGTACGAGATGAGTTATTGAGTAGTAATTTAATTCTGATCGAGGAAGTTCTTGATTAGTGCATGTCCGTGTTCGCTGAGGATGGACTCGGGGTGGAACTGAACTCCCTCGACGGCAAGTTCCTTGTGACGCAGGCCCATTATCTCTTCGCGCTCGCCGGCTTCGTTCTCGGTCCAGGCCGTCACCTCGAGACAATCCGGCAACTGTTGCGCATCGACTACCAGCGAATGGTAACGCGTCGCGGTGAATGGCTTGCTCAGGCCCTTAAATACACCCTCGCCGTCGTGATGGATCGTGGACAGCTTGCCGTGCATGACCTTCCTGGCACGCACGACAGCGCCGCCATAGACCTGCCCGATGCTCTGATGGCCGAGACAGATTCCGAAAAGCGGAATCTTGCCGGCGAAGTGGCTAATCACCTGCATGGACACACCCGCCTCCTTCGGCGTACAGGGGCCGGGAGAGATGACGATCTTAGCGGGGCTCAGCGACTCGATCTCTTCCACGCTGATCGCGTCGTTTCTATAGACTTGCACGTCGGCGCCCAGTTCGCCAAGATACTGCACTACGTTATAGGTAAACGAGTCGTAGTTGTCGATCATCAATAGCACTGAGCAATCCCTCATCTTTTGCCCAAAATTCGAGAGCGCTAATCATAGCAGTCCGAGCGGAGCCTGTCTTGAATCGGCCCGATGATCTAGCGGGCTCGGTTCGGCGTAGGCCCAGTTATCTCTTATAAATCTTTCGGTGTTACAGCATGTCCACTAGCCCTACCCTAGCCTGGTTTCGTCAGGACCTACGCCTCGACGACAACCCGGCCCTGCACGCCGCTGCACAGCGAGGCCCTGTATTGCCGCTGTATATTCTCGACGACGGCGAGCCATGGACTATGGGGGCTGCCTCGCGCTGGTGGCTGCACCACTCTCTAACAGCGTTGAACGCCGCGCTGGGTGGAGACCTGTGGGTACTTAGGGGAGACGCGAGTGATATCTTGCCGCGCCTCGCTGCAGAGCAGGGTATCGAACAGATCACCTGGAACCGCTGCTATGAGCCCTGGCGTAGAGAGCGCGACAGCCGCATCGAACAGCGTCTGCTTGAGGAGGGTATTCAGGCCACGAGTTTCAGCGGCAGCCTGCTATGGGAACCCTCGCAGAATCTGAAACAGGATGGCACTCCCTACAAGGTCTTCACTCCCTTCTACAAATTCGCCAGAGCGAATACGCCGGCCCGGGAGGTGTTGCACACAGACAGAAACGAAATCGATACGGTTCCCTGTGAGCAGGGTGCGGACCGACTGAGCGAGCTCGAACTAATGCCCAAGATTAAATGGTATGAGGGCCTAGAGGACGCATGGACACCGGGCGAGATCGGCGCGGGGCAGCGCCTCGATGCGTTCATCGAGGGCGGGCTCGGCGACTACCCCGAGGGGCGTGACTTCCCCGCCAAGCGCAGCGTCTCCAAGCTATCACCACACCTGCACTTCGGCGAGATTTCCCCTGGCCAAGCGATGCAGGCGGTCGAGCGAGCGGGCAGCCTCTCCACTACTGAGACTCAGGCCGAGCACTTCATTCGCGAGCTCGCCTGGCGCGAGTTCTCCTATTATTCGCTCTACCATTTCCCCGAGATTCATAGCCGCAATATGAAGCCACGCTTCGATCGCTTCCCCTGGAGGGACGATGCAACAAGCTTGGCGCTCTGGCAGCAAGGCCAGACCGGTTTCCCACTGGTGGACGCCGGCATGCGACAGCTCTGGCAGACCGGCTATATGCACAACCGAGTGCGCATGATCGTGGGCTCCTTCCTCGTGAAGAATCTCCTCATTCATTGGCGCGAGGGCGCGAGCTGGTTCTGGGATTGTCTGGTGGATGCCGACCTAGCTAACAATAGCTGCAGCTGGCAATGGGTCGCAGGTAGCGGCGCCGATGCCTCGCCCTATTTCCGCATTTTCAATCCGGTAACGCAGTCGCAGAAGTTCGATCCCAGGGGAGAATATATTCGACGTTATGTGCCAGAGCTGAGTAGGCTCTCAGACAAGGCTATTCACGATCCGAGCGCGGCGAAGACAGAGGAGCTAGAGCGAGCCGGGGTGGTTCTAGGGAAGGACTATCCACGAGCCATGGTGGATCTGAAGCAGAGCAGAGCGCGGGCGCTGGAAGCCTACAAGTCGCTCACTGAATAGCCTGAGTGCTGGCTACTCGACAGACAGCCCTTTGTTCGCCATCTGTACTGCGCGCACGATCGCCCGGGCCTTGTTCTGGGTCTCCTCCCATTCCATCTCGGGCTGCGAATCGGCTACGATGCCCGCGCCAGCCTGCACGTAAAGCTTCTGGTTCTTGATGACGGCGGTGCGTATGGCGATCGCCATGTCCATATTGTCATTCCAGCCGAGATAGCCCATCGCGCCGCCATAGATGCCCCGCTTCTCCGGCTCCAACTCATCGATGATCTCCATCGCGCGCACCTTGGGTGCGCCGCTCAGAGTGCCGACCGGCAGCGTCGCCTGCAACACGTCCAGCGCCGACTTGTCGTCCCGAATCTCGCTCTCCACGATCGAGGCGATATGCATGACATGAGAATAGCGCTCGACGAACATCTGTTTCGGCACCGTCACCGAGCCCGTCTTGGAGACTCTCCCCGAGTCGTTGCGGCTCAGGTCGATCAGCATGAGATGCTCGGCGATCTCCTTGGCATCGGCGAGCAGATCCTGCTCCAGCGCCAAGTCCTCTTTCTCATTGCTGCCGCGCTTGCGGGTACCGGCCAGCGGGCGTACCGTGATCTTCCCGTCTTCCACGCGCGCCAGAATCTCGGGCGACGCACTGACGACGTAGTGGTCGCCAAGATCGAAGTAGACCATATAGGGCGAAGGATTGAGATAACGCAGCGCGCGGTAGATATTCAATGGCTCGCCGCTAAACGGCACCGACATGCGCTGCGCGAGCACGACCTGCATGACGTCGCCCGCTACGATGTAATCTTTTATTTTCTCCACCGCGCTCTGATAGTCGGCCTGGGAGAAGTGCAGCGAGAAGTCTGCCTCACTGATCGGCATCGAGTCCTGCAACTGCGGCAGAGGCACGGGACGATTCAGTTGATCCTGCAAGAAATCCAGCCGCTGCTGCGCGCCTTGGTAGGCATTCTCCGCGGCCGGGTCTACGGTGATCACGAAACAGATCGTGCCGCGCAGGCTGTCGAATACTACGACTTCCTCGGATAGCATTAGCAAGATATCGGGCGTGTCGATCTCGTCTGCCGAGCTCGCGGGCCCTATGCGAGTCTCGACATAGCGGACCGTGTCGTAGGCGAAATACCCCACTAGACCGCCATTGAAGCGCTGGCCGCCGGGTGCCTCAGCCACCTTAAAACGATTCTTGTATGCGGCGATAAATTCGAACGGCTTGTCTGTCTTCTCTTCTTCGACGACCTCGCCGTCGGTCTCGACCGTCACGGTATCGGCTACGACGCGCAGAACGGTTGAACAGGGCAGCCCGATGATGGAGTAGCGGCCCCACTTCTCGCCGCCGCTAACCGACTCGAAGAAGTAGCTATGCCTACCATTGCAAAGTTTTAGATAGGTACTCAGCGGTGTCTCGGTATCGGCCAATACCTCACGCACTACCGGGATGCGGTTATAGCCTTCGTCTGCAAGTTGCTGAAACTTCTCTTCAGTCATTCGAGGTTTCACCTGTCGGCGAGGAGGTGGCGGGCAGCTGTGCTGCGCTCTGCACTAGTCGGAGATTCACTGGCATGGCTCAGTGATGCTGATCGGGGTTCTGGCCTAACTGCGAGCGCATCTCCGCGATGGTCTTGGCGTAGTCATCGCTATTGAAGATGGCAGACCCGGCGACGAACATGTCGGCCCCCGCATCGGCGATCTCGCGAATATTGGAGACTCCGACGCCGCCATCGACCTCAAGACGGATCGAGTAATCGCTGTCATCGATAAGCTTACGCACCTTCTGCAGCTTCTTGAGCGTGCTCGGAATAAACTTCTGCCCGCCGAAGCCGGGGTTCACCGACATCAGGAGTATCACATCGATCTTGTCCATCAGGTATTCCAGACATTCTATGGGCGTGCCCGGATTAAACACCAGGCCAGACTTACAGCCCTGGTCGCGGATCAGCTGCAGGGACCGGTCGACGTGACCGGAGGCCTCCGGATGAAAACTGATATAGCTCGCTCCCGCCTTGGCGAAATCGAGAATGAGTTGATCGACGGGGCTCACCATCAGATGCACATCGATCGGCGCGCTAACGCCATGATTCTTGAGCGCCTCGCAGACCATGGGGCCTATTGTGAGATTCGGCACATAGTGATTGTCCATGACATCGAAGTGGACAACATCGGCGCCAGCATCCAACACGGCATCGACCTCCTCGCCTAGCCTTGCGAAATCCGCGGAAAGGATGGAGGGTGCGATCAGGTAGTCTTTCATTGCTCAGATCCGTATTGCGAGTGTGCGAAGACCGCATTTTACAGACAATGCCGCGGCTTGTCCCGATGCCTTGTTATGCACGGCGGCTGACTGCATCGAGTTGGTGACTCTGGGCTGGGCTGGCTGCTACACGCGAATCTTGCGGAATCCGCAGAGCGCCTCATAGGCACTGCGAATCGCCATCGCCTGCTCCTGCGCCTGCTTCAGCGCCGCTTCGGACACATTGCGCCCGCTCAGCTTGTCGGGATGGTAACGCGACATCATGCGCAGGTAGGCGCGTCGAATCTCGCCGTCAGCCGCGCTGGGCTCAAGTTGCAACACACGGTAGGCGTTCTGCAGAAAGGATCGTCCCTGCCCGAAACCGCTGTCTGGCCGTATCGTCTCGCGCTGGTAGTGCTCAGATTGCGTCGCCGAGGCGATCGCGAGGAATTCACACTTGGAATAGCCGAGCTGCTCGGCGACATCGCGTAGCAACATCTTATCCTTCAGACGCAGATTCCCTTTCAGATAGGCCGCCTCACATTGTACGGTCAGGAATATCTTCGCCAGCGCACTGCGCTTGCCGATGATTCTCGCCGCCTGATCGACTGCCGTCGTGGCATCGGAGTCCGGGTGCTTGCCGCGCTCATAGGCAGCAATCGCCCGCTGCCGCCGCTGTCCGGTCAGGCTCATGCGCTGCATGATCTGGCTGGCGTAGTCGATCTCTTCCTGAGTAACGCGGCCATCCATCTTCGCCAGCCTGCCGAGCACCATGAACAGCGCGTCGGTCAGTGCCATCTCGGCGCGCCCGCCCGGGGGCAACTCTGCGGCGACGCTAAAGCCGCTGAGCCGTTTCAGGAGCGCCCTCAAGTAGGCCTTGCTGGTGAGTGCGGTTAGCATGATCTAGTCACCACCTGTCTCGCCCTTGGCAAGGGCATTCACTTCTTGCAGGCGTTCGGGTGTGCCGATGTCCATCCACAGGCCTTCGTACACTTCCCCGCTTACCTGATCCACCGTCATCGCCTCTTGTAGCAATGGCACCACGGAGCGTGGCTGAATGGGAAGGTCGCTAAACAGTTTCTTATGTAACACGCTGATGCCGCTGAAGGTGAGGCGCTGGTCGCTCGCCTGGGGGTCCTCATGCACCCGCCCCTTCTCGTCAATATAGAAATCGCCGTGGGGATGGTGATCGGCGTTCTCGACCAGCACGAGGTGGGCGAGTCGATCGACACCATCCACCGGCTCCAGCGTGCTGAAGTCGAAGTCTGTCCAGATATCGGCGTTCACCACGACGAAGCAGTCGTCCTTTAATTGGGGCAGGGCTTTAATGATGCCGCCGGCAGTCTCGAGTCGTATCGCCTCTCTCGAATAGCTGATCGATGTGCCGTATTTTGAGCCATTGCCTACTACTTCCTCGATCATGCCACCGAGATAGAAATGGTTGATTACGATGCCCGAGATGCCCGCGGCCACGAGCCGCTCGATCTGATGTTCGATGAGCGTCTTCTCTCCGACTTTCAGGAGGGGCTTGGGAAGCTTGGCGGTTAGGGGCTGCATTCGCTTACCGAGCCCAGCCGCCAGAATCATTGCACGCATTAGAGTTCCAGGTTGAGTGTCGCTTTCGGGAGTACCGTTGTCTCAAACCAGTTCAGGAAGGGCGCCATTTCCTCGTACTTGCAGGCTACTTCCAGAAAATACTGGATAACCAGAGGAATATCGGCCAAATACTGCGGTTTATTATCTCTTATTGCGAGCCGGGCGAAGATGCCCATGACCTTGAAGTTGCGCTGCAGGCCCATGATATCGAGGTCTCGAAGGAATTGAGCGGACGAAATCCCCGCTATGAGCCCGGCTTCATTCGCCAGCTGAAAGTAGCTAAGCGCCATCTTCTCGACGAACGCCGGGCTCCAGCGGATATAACAATCTCGGAGCAGCGACATCAGGTCGTAGGTGTAGGCGCCGGACATGGCGTCCTGGAAATCGATCACGCCGGGACCCGCCTGCGAATTAAAACGGTCCTTATCAAGTATTAGCAGGTTTCGGGAATGGAAGTCGCGGTGCACCGCCAGCTGCGTCTGTTTCAGAGCGGCCTCTTCCAGTAGCGAGAAACAATCCGCGATCAGCGTGCGTTCGCCCTCGCTTAGATCCAGCCCGAGAAATTTTACACAGAACCAATCTTCGAAGAGCTGCATCTCCGAGCGCAGCTTTGCCCTGTCATAGGGGGCAAGCCTCTGGCTATTCACACCCGACTGTATCTTGAGCAGTGCAGCGATCGCCTCGGTGTAGAGCTGTTCGATCTGGTGTTCGGCCTCGGCATCCTGCGCCTGGCCCTGCAATTCGATTAAGCGCGGCAAGTAGAGTTGGTCGCCGAAGTCTTCAATCAGCAGAAAGCCCTGTTCGAGATTCTGCGCGTAGACCTCGGGCGACTTGACACCCGCCTCCCGAATATAGCCAGCGATCTCGACGAATAGCTCGCTGTTTTCATTCTCCGGCGGCGCATCCACGGCGATATAGGAGGCAGCATCGATCTGAGCGCGGAAGTAGCGGCGGAAACTCGCATCTCCGCTAACCGTGGAAAGGTCTATCTTGATGCCTGGCTCGGCATGCAGCTGACACAGCTGTCCATTGACCCACTCAGTCAGCTGCTGCTTTCGACTATCACTCATATTCTCTCTTCTGCTTCGATGGCGCTACAGCCAGAAATGCTGCCGCCTCGCTATGCTTTCAATCCTTGATGAATTATTATGCCCTGCTCATAGCATCTCTAATCATTCTAGTCGGTTTCTACTCCGATTTGTTTAAGCGCAGGCGCCGCGCAATGAGTGATTCACCAGTAGAACCGGGACATCTCTAATCGCGTATGCCGTTCAAGAAACGCCATCTCTCTGTTGAACTTGCACTCATCTTATCCTCGGGTCTTCTTCTCTCGGCAACGCCGAACGAAGCGCAATCACAGCTAGCCCAGTACAACTGCCGACCGAACGACGCCGGCGATGGCTGGATCTGCGAGGACAGTAGCACGCCCGGCACCAGCAACACTATCCGCACCACGACACGGCCGCCAGCACCTGCGACTGCGAGTCCCGGTGGCGCAAACACCCAGTCCCCAGCAAGTCGCAATCCTCAGCCGGCAACCCCAGAGGCGCCAGCTACGAGCGATGAAGCCCCGGCGCCGGAGCAGCCACTCCTCGCTCGTGAACCCGAACCGATTCGCGCCACGACTACGGCAACTGATTACCCGCTGGACTGGGTGCCCATCGATTCGCTCAGCGCCGAGCAGCGCGCAGCGCTGACCGGCAACTGCTGCGGCGCCTTTATCGACCCTACCGGTCGCAGCAAGGATGCCGAGAACCAGCCCGCCGATGCCGAAATGCGCTTCGATGCTGCAGAGGGCGTTACTGGCCTCTCGCAGAACCTGCTCAGCATCGATGGCGACATCAAAGTGCAGCAGGGCTACCGCACCATCGAGAACAACGACTCCACTACTATCGACCGCGCAGAGAACAGCGTGATCATGCAGGGCGATGTCGTCTTCCGCGAACCCGGCGTCATGCTCGAGGGCGACTCTGCCTTCATCGACAACGACGCAGGCATTAATCGAATCGAGCAGGCGCAATATGTCCTGCACGACTATGGCGCCCACGGCAATGCCAATAGCATCGTCTATAGCAGTGAGTCAGGGAACGTCACCATCGAGAACGGCGAGTTCAGCCGCTGCGAACCGGAATCTAACTTCTGGTTGTTCCGCGCTGAAACCATCGTGCTGAATCAGGAAGAGAGCCGCGGCTACGCGAGCAAGGTAAGCCTGCGCATCAAGGATGTGCCCGTCTTCTATTATCCGGGCACACTGCCATTCCCGCTAGGCGACGAACGCATGTCAGGCTTCCTGGCGCCTAGCACCGGCTCGACTCGCAGCGGCGGCTTCGATTTCGAGCTGCCCTACTATTTCAATCTCGCCCCGCATTACGACGCCACCCTGTCGCCTCGGCTCATTTCCGATCGCGGTGTGCTAACCGGTCTAGAGCTTCGCTATCTGGCCGAGACTTCCCTGAATACGCTGAACCTGTCCTACCTCGGCGACGACAAGTTGTTCGATGCGGCGACTGCCAATGTTCCTGGCGCCGACTCGCCGCCGACCGACAAGCGCTGGTTCGTCGGTTACGAACACTACGGCATCTACGGGCGCAACTGGTCTAGCTTCGTCGACTATAACGCGGTGAGTGACGAAGATTATTTCTATGACCTAGGCAGCAATGGCCTGAACACCACCAGCCGTACCCACCTCAATCGACAGGCGCGACTGAACTACAACTCCAGCTATCTGCGCGCGGGGCTGAACGTGCAGCGCATTCAGATCATCGACCCCTTTATATCCTCGATCGACCTGAACCGGCCCTTCGATCGCCTTCCTCAGTTTTATTTTGATACTGATGCCTATCTCGGTGCCGGCTTTCGCGTCGAGCTTGCGGGGCAGGTAACGTCGTTCGATCGGTCTCTCGATGAGTCACTGCTCAGCGCGGCGCAGCTCGACAGTGGCGCGCTGGTGAATGGCGAGCGCATAAACCTGGAACCCGCATTAACCTGGTCGGTGGAGCAGCCGGGCTGGTTTCTGCGGGCCAACGCCAAGTACAAGCACGCCGCCTACAAGCTGCAGAATCAGGCTACCGTTTCGGCAGACGATCCCGAGATCGGTGTCGGGGTCTTCAATGTCGATGGCGGCCTGATCTTCGAACGGGCGATGTCCGGCGGCTATACCCAGACTCTCGAGCCTCGGCTCTATTATCTGCATAGCGAGTACGAGGATCAGAGCACGCTGCCCCTGTTTGATACCTCGGAACTCAATTTCAGCTTCAGCCAACTGTTCCGCGAGGACCGCTTCAGCGGCGGCGATCGCATAGGCGATGCAGATCAGGCCAGTTTCGCGCTGACCAGCCGCATTCTGGACCCCCAGGGCAAGGAACGCGCGCGCGTCAGCCTCGGCCAGATTCGCTACTTCGATGACAGGCTTGTGGACCTGGGCAATCCCCTGCAGGCGTGGGTTCCACGCTATTCGCCCTTGGCCGAGAAATCCGCTCTGGCGGGCGAGCTGGCGCTGTCCATCGGGGCTAGTTGGCGCCTGAACACGGACCTGCAGTGGAATGAGGAGACCGAGGAGCTGAACGAAGGCAGCTTCCAGCTGCGTTATCACAGGGACAACGATCACCTGTTCAATTTGGCCTACCGCTACCGAAACCTGGTGAATTCCCCGAATTTCGTCCTGCCTAGCGGGATCGACCCGCGCATCAAGCAGACAGACCTCTCCGCCGCATGGCCCGTCAGCCAGCGCTGGAAGCTATTGGCGCGCTGGAACTACGACCACAGCAATTCCCGGAACCTTGAGACCTTCGCTGGAGTCGAATACAGTAACTGTTGTGCGACAATACGGGTAATCGGGCGGGAATGGGTTGACGAGGACGAATTGTTTGTCCCTAATATCGAACCGAATCAGGGGATTTTTGTCCAATTTACACTGAATGGACTGGGAAATATCACCGGCGGCGGCCTTAGCAACCTGCTAAGAGACGGCATACGCGGGTTTAGAGAGACTGAAGATGAATAGATGGACCACTGAGGAGTCGATACTTTCACTACTGGGGGGAATGCGCCTCCCTCTGGCACGACTCCTGTCGACAATCGGCATCGCCTTGTTGTTGGTGAGCGCGACTCAGCCTGCCGCTGCGCAGCGTGTATTGCTGGATCGCATCGTTGCACTGGTCGACGAGGGTGTCGTTCTACAGAGCGAGCTCGACACGCGCATGGCCGAGATTCAACAGAGTGCAGCGCGCGCCAACCAACCTCTGCCCCCTGCCGAGCAATTCAGGAAGGAAGTGCTGGACGCCCTGATACTCGAGAATATTCAGATGCAGCTAGCCGAGCGCATCAGCATTCGCTTCAGCGACGACGAGATCAATCGAATCCTCGTGAATATGGCGCAGAACAATAACCTAAGCTTCGATGAGTATATTAATGTACTGAATGAAGCGGGTGTCTATCTTGAGACGCGCGAGCAGGTACGCAAGCAGATGACACTGCAGGAGTTACAACGCGGCATGGTGAATCGCCGCATCCAGATTACAGAGCAGGAGATAGACAATTTCCTGAACTCGGAGACGGGTCGAGAGATCATGGCACCGGATTTTTTCGTCGAGCACATGCTTATTCCAGTCGCTGGGGAAGAGCCCGCCGCATCGCGTCAGGGCAAGCTGCGCTTTGCCGCTGATCTGGTGGCACGGGTAAAGGATGGCGAAGCGCTCGCCAGTGTCAGGGCCGCTGCGCGACAATCGGGCGAGTATCAGGTGCAGAGTACGGAGTTTGGCTGGAGAAAAGCTGAACAGCTACCCACGCTTTTCAGAGAGGTAGTCGAGGGCATGAGCCAAAATGAAGTAGAAGGCCCGATCGAGGCAGGAAACGGCTTCCATATCATTCAACTCGCGAATAAGGCCGGCGGTGCCGAGCAGATGGTTAAGCAGACTAATTTTCGCCATATCATGCTAACCCCCAATGAGATTCGTGATGCACAACAGACAGAAGATGAGATTCGCGAATTGCGTCAGCGAATCGTAGACGGCGAAGACTTCGCTACGCTTGCGCGCCAGAACTCCGACGATGACTCATCCGTTGTCGCAGGCGGCGACATGGACTGGATCAATGAAGGTCAGCTACCTGTCGACATGGAGAACATTATCGACTCGCTGGAGATTGGCGAGCTAAGCGAGCCATTCCAGTCGGGTAATGGCTGGCACATCGCCGAGGTATTAGAACGCCGCGTCTCCGATCTCAGCAGAATCTATACCCGCAATCAGGCAGCGAATGCGCTGCGCAATCGCAAGTTCGATTTGGAGCTACAGAATTGGCTGATCGAAATCCGCGAAGAAGCCTTCGTCGAATACATCGACTAGCCGCATCCAAGCTCTAGATCATTCTTGCCAGCCTTGTTGGACAAGCCTTGTGACTTATCGAATAGCTATCACGCCAGGAGAGCCAGCTGGCATCGGCCCCGATCTCTGTGTCGAGATCGCACAGCGCCCGCCAGAGAACTGCGAGATTGTAGTGGTCGCGGATCCCACTCTGTTACAGCAGCGTGCGCAGCTTCTTGAGCTACCGCTACTGATTAAGACTTTCCAGGCAGGCGCCGAGAAATCGCAGACACAGGCGGGCGAACTCACTGTTGTGCCGGTAGAGCTCAATGAGAGCGTCACGCCAGGACTACTCAATCCTGCTAACGCCGACTATGTTCTCAGGACGCTTCGCACGGCGGCGCAGGCCGTTTCCGATACGCACTGCGACGCCATGGTTACCGGACCCGTTCACAAGGGAATCATGAACGATGCCGGGTTCGAATTTTCCGGCCACACCGAATTTCTAGCCGAGCACTTCGAACGAGAGCTAACTGTCATGATGCTTGCCACCGAGGGCCTGCGCGTTGCGCTCGCGACGACCCATCTGCCGCTAAGCGCGGTGCCTGCGGCCATTACCAGAGAGTCGCTACGCGACATCATTACGATACTGCACGCCGACCTGCAAACGAAGTTCGGCATAGCGAACCCCGAGATACTCGTGTGTGGGCTCAACCCCCACGCCGGTGAGGGCGGTCACCTGGGTAGAGAGGAGATCCAGACCATAGAGCCGGTGCTGAACGAGATGCGAATCGGCGGCATGAACCTCATCGGCCCACTGCCAGCTGACACCCTCTTTACCGAGAAATATCTAGCCACAGCCGATGCCGTGCTCTCCATGTACCACGATCAGGGACTGCCGGTACTCAAGTTCAAGGGCTTCGGCGCGGCGAGTAACATCACTCTCGGCCTGCCCATCATACGAACATCCGTCGACCACGGCACCGCGCTGGACTTGGCTGGCAGCGGCAAGGCCGAGACTGGCAGCCTCTATAACGCCATCGCGACTGCGCAGGAAATGTGCGGGCACTGGAGAAACAGTTAGTGGGGCGAAACAAGGCAGTAACACTCAGCACGGGAACATCGCATCAGGCCAGAAAGCGCTTCGGGCAGAATTTCCTGCACGACCAGCAGATCATCGATCGCATCATTCGCGAGATCTCGCCGAAAAGCGGTGAACACCTGCTGGAGATTGGCCCCGGTCAGGGTGCCCTCACGAAGCAGCTCGCGCGCTCCGGCGCGCGACTCGATTGCGTCGAGTTAGACCGCGATCTGGCCGAGCACCTCCGGCATCAATACCGAGACTACGAAAACGTACAGATTCATCAGCAGGATATACTGAAATTCGATATCGGCGAGATTGCGAACAACAAGCCCATCCGCATAGTCGGCAACCTGCCCTACAATATTTCGACGCCGGTGCTGTTCCATCTACTGAAGTACTCTGGGCAGATCTCCGATATGAGCTTCATGTTGCAGCTGGAGGTTGTCGAGCGCATGTCGGCCGGCGTGGGCGATAAGAACTATGGCCGGCTTAGCCTGATGCTGCAATACTATTGCACGACTGAAAAATTATTCACTGTCCCGCCTCAGGCCTTCAATCCACAGCCGAAGGTTAACTCGGCCATAGTGCGGCTTAGTCCGCATTCCGTGTTACCTCTGCCCGCGCGAGACGTCGAGAGCCTGAAGCTCGTCGTGCGAACGGCGTTTAATCAGCGCCGCAAGACCTTGAAGAACAGCCTCAAGACACTCATATCTGATGAAACGCTGACAGACTTGGCGATCGATAGCTCTCTCAGGCCGGAGAATTTCAGCCTGGCGGACTATGTAAAGATCAGCGATGCCATTAGCGATTCGGCATAGCCGTAACGACAGCACTATAAAGGCCTATAAACTACCATGAACAATCAGCAAGACATTCAGATCGACGTGAAGAGCCACTTCCTGCAAGAGCATTCCGATCCTGATGCAGACCGTTATGCCTTCGCCTACACGGTACAAATTAGCAACTGCGGCACGGAGACAGTCAAGCTGTTGAATCGCTACTGGCATATCACCGACGACAACGAGAAGGTCGAAGAAGTGCGCGGCGCCGGCGTGATCGGCCAGCAACCCGAGATCGAGCCCGGCCAGTCGTTTCACTACACCAGTGGCGCCGTAATCGAGACACAGTTCGGTAGCATGTACGGCGATTACGAGATGCAGCGCGCCAGTGGCGAGAAATTCACCGCCCCCATACCGCCCTTTCTACTCGCACCGCCGCTAGCAGTTCACTGAGCGGGAACGCCGCCAGTAGAGTGATGTTATACTCCCATTCATGCGATTAATCTCGACCTCCCCTGCCCCGCGACCATGAGCACATACGTCGTAGGGGATCTGCAGGGCTGTTATAAGCCCCTGAAGAAATTACTCAAGAAGGTGAAGTTCTCCGAGACTTCAGACAAGCTCTGGTGTGTGGGAGATCTGGTCAATCGCGGCCCCGATTCTCTGGACACCTTGCGCTTCCTGCGCGACATCGATGGCGCAACGGAATTAGTCCTAGGTAATCACGACCTGCACTTCATTGCGATTCAGGAAGGCTGTGCGCCAGCGCGCAGCAAGGACACACTGGACCCGTTGCTCGACGCAAAAGATAGTCAGAAACTCAGTGACTGGCTGCGCCAGCAGCCGCTCGCACACTATGCCAGCGTCGACACCAAGGCCGGCGCGAAGAACTTTCTCATGGTGCATGCGGGTGTCGCTCCCCACTGGTCGCTGCAGAAGACCCTCGACCTGTCCGCCGAGGTGCAGTTCGCCTTGCAGGATTCCGAGTACAAGGCCTATCTGCGCCATATGTACGGCAACACCCCCACGCGCTGGCACGACCAACTCGAAGGCCTGGATCGCCTGCGGGTAATCACAAACTACCTCACGCGCGTACGCTTCTGCGACGAGATCGGCACGCTGCAACTCACGGTGAAGGAAGGTCTCGCTTCGGCGCCCGCCGGCTGCAAGCCCTGGTTCGAATACGAGAAGATTACGCCCAGCGCGAGTATAGTTTTTGGCCACTGGGCCGCGCTCGAGGGTTATACTGGCAAGAAGCACATCCACGCGCTGGACACCGGCTACGTATGGGGGCGCGAGCTAACGCTGATGCGCCTCGAAGATCAACAGTTATATTCTATCCCCAGTTAAGACACAGGTAGATCGCTCTACAGTCAGAGCAGGCACAACATGGAAATATTCCTAGTAGGCGGCGCAGTCCGCGACCCACTCTTAGACCTTCCCGTCCGGGACAAGGACTGGGTCGTCGTGGGCAGCAATGCGAGCGAGATGAAGGCGCAGGGCTATCTGCAGGTCGGCAAAGGTTTCCCCGTGTTCCTGCATCCCGAGACGAAGCAGGAATATGCGCTAGCCAGAACGGAACGGAAGGTTGGCGCTGGCTACCTCGGCTTCGAGTTCGATGCCTCCGAGTCTGTCACGCTGGAACAGGATCTCATGCGCAGAGACCTCACCATCAACGCGATGGCCCAGACTGACTCGGGAGAGATCATCGATCCCTATAACGGACGACAGGATTTAGCCGACAGGGTGCTACGCCACGTGTCACCCGCATTCGCCGAAGACCCGCTGCGCGTGTTGCGGGTGGCCAAATTTGCCGCGCGCTTCGCTGGGCTGGGCTTCACGGTTGCACCCGAAACGCTGGCACTGATGAAAGACATAGTGGACAGCGGCGAGATGGATGCCCTGGTGCGCGAGCGTGTCTGGCAGGAGATCGAGGAGGCCATGGGCAGCGCCGCGCCTGATGTATTCGTTCAGGTGCTTCGAGACTGCGGCGCGCTCGCTGCGATTCTGCCAGAGGTAGATCGCCTGTTCGGCGTGCCGCAGCCTGCCAAGTACCACCCGGAAGTCGACACGGGGCTGCACATCATACTCTGCCTGCAACAGGCGGCCCGGCTTACAGACGATCCCGTCGTACGCTATGCCACGTTAGTACACGATGTGGGCAAGGGCGTGACCGATCAGGCGAAGTGGCCGAGTCATACAGACCACGAGCGACTCGGGCTGAGCCTGCAAGCCGATATCGCCGCGCGCCTGCATGTGCCAAACGAGTATTCGAAACTTGCCGCCCTCGTGTGTGAGCACCACACCAAGTTACACCGCATCGAGGAACTGCGGCCCGCCACGCTATTGAAGCTACTCGAATCCCTGGACGGCTTTCGCCGACCGGAAAGAGTGCAGAAGTTTCTGCTGGCCTGCGAGGCAGATGCCAAGGGCAGGACTGGCCTCGAGCAGCGGGAGTATCCGCAGCGCGCCTACCTAACCGCACTACTGGACGAACTGGCGAAACTGGATGTGGGCGCCCTGATCAAGGAGGCCAAGCCGGAGAATCCGCAGGCATTCGTGGCACAGGCTCGACTCGAGTTGCTCGGCAAACTAAAGCAGCAATTGCAGCCATGACAGCCTCGGATAACGAACCAGATCAGGCTAGGGTCTGCCTCATAACCGGCGCGGCGAAGCGCATCGGTGCCTGCATCGCGAGGAAGTTTCATGCCGAGGGCTACCGCGTCATCGTCCACTACCGCAACTCCAGCGCCGAGGCGATCGCTTTGGTTGCTAAGCTGAATGCCAGCCGCGAAGCATCGGCCGCTGCACTTTCGGCCGACCTTACCCAACGAGATCAGGTCAACACACTTGGCGTTGAGGCGCTCGCCAGTTTTAAGCGCGTCGATGTGTTGGTGAACAACGCCTCCTCGTTCTACCCGACCGCGCTGGCGGACTGTGGCCACGATAGCTGGGACGACCTCATCGACAGCAACCTGCGCGCTGCATTCTTCCTTACTCAGCAGCTCGCGGCCGAGCTTGAGCGGCGCCACGGCAGTGTGGTAAACATAGTGGACACGCACGCCGACAGCCCCCTCAAGGGCTTCCCGATGTATAGCATCGCGAAGGCGGGTGCCAAGGCCATGACCAAGTCACTCGCCAAGGAACTGGCGCCGAATGTGCGCGTGAATGGCATCTCCCCCGGCGCCATACTCTGGCCACCCTCCCTGGAGGACGATAGCGATGCGGCTGTATTGGCGGCTAGAGAAAAAGTACTGGAGACGATTCCACTTCGCACGCTGGGCGATCAGCAGAATATCGCGGATGCAGCCTTCTTTCTGGCAAACGATGCGGCCTATGTAACTGGACAGACTATTCGCGTCGATGGCGGCCGCTATCTCGCCTGAGGGAGTGCAGCGAATAATGCTCTACCTAAAAATTTGATCTGGAAGCAAAGCAATGTACAAAGTCTATGGCGATATTCAATCGGGTAACTGCTACAAGATAAAACTCCTGATGAGTCTATTGGACATCGAGCATGAATGGCTGCACGTGGACATACTCGCCGGCGAGACCCACACTGACGAGTTCAAGAAACTAAACCCGAACACGCGCATACCCGTGCTAGTGTTGCCAGACGGTCAGGTGCTTAGCGAGTCGAATGCTATTCTCAATTACCTCGCAGAGGGAACTGAGCTCCTCCCCGACGATCGATTCCTGAGAGCCCAGGTTTTAAAGTGGCAGTTCTTCGAGCAGTATAGCCACGAACCCTTCATCGCCACCGCGCGCTATATCAACAAGTATCTGGGGTTGCCGCAGTCGCGACTGGCCGAGTATGAAGGCAAACAGGAAGGCGGCCACAAGGCTCTGGCAATCATGGAGGGTCGGCTTAAGGAGGCTGACTTCCTCGTAGGCGGCGCGCTCAGCATTGCCGACATCAGCCTCTACGCCTACACCCATGTGGCACTCGAGGGCGGCTTCGATCTCAGCGCCTATCCAGCCATAGGCCAGTGGATAGCCCGCATCGAGGGGCAGAAAAATTACTTCGGAATGAACGACTAGCGCGGCGCGCTAAATGTCGGCCCAATCGGTCGCAACTGGCCACAGCCGCTGCTTCGACTTGTCGTATTCCTGCCAGAGCGTGTCGTAGGTCTTCCCGGTCGGCGGGTGGACGGCGTCGGGCAGTAGCTCGGCGAGGGGCTGCAAGACATAGGCGTTCTCTGTGATCTCGGGCCGCGGCAGTTCGATGCCCGAGACCGTTCCCGACTCCTCACCGAAAAGCAGAATATCGATGTCCATGGTTCGACCCGAGAACCGCTGCTGATTGCGATCACGCCCTAGACTATCCTCCACTTGCTTCAGAAACTCGGCAACCTCTTCGAGGCTACTGTTCGTCTCGGCCAGCACCACGAGATTGAAGAAATTGTCGCCATCGAAACCGACCGACTGACTCTCGTAGATAGTCGAGCAGCGTAACCCGTCGAAATGCGCAGTAAGTTTTTTCAACGCCGCACGTATATTCGATGCGGCGTCGATGTTGCTTCCTATACTGAGTGTTAGTATTGTCAATTGCCCGCCGTTGTTTGCCGAATTCTCTGCCTATTTCTCGCCGCGCTCGATTATCACGCCGACATCTTTGGAGCCCGTGACGGCCCCAGGCTTGCCAAGGCGCAGGCGCAGCCACGGCACCGAGAATTCCGTTAGCACGATCTGGGCGATCTGCTCTGCCATGGTCTCAACCAGAAAGAACTCCGAGCCCTCGACGAACTCAATCAGGCGCTTCGCCACCGCCTTGTAGTCCAAGGTGTTGGCGATGTCCTCGCTACTCGCGGCGGGGACGATATCGGTCCCCATCTCGAGATCCATGCTCACGGTTTGTTTCTGTTCGCGCTCCCAGTCGTAGATGCCGATGATGGTCTCTATCTCAAGCTCGCGTATGTAGACGATATCCATTGCTATTCCTTCACTAGTGAATGCCCCAGGCTAGATGGCAGGTAGCGCCTCCAGCGACCAGCGCGGCTGCGCGCGAATCTCGAGATCATCTTGCTGCCCTGCGAGCAGGCGCTGGCAGCCCGCATAGGCGATCATGGCGCCGTTGTCCGTGCAGTAGCGCGGCTGGGCATAGAATAATTTGGCACGGTGCTCCGCGACGGTCTTCTCCAAGACTTCACGCAGGTGCACATTGGCGGATACGCCCCCCGCTATGATCAGGGTCTGCATGCCGGTCTGTGCCAGGGCACGGCCGCACTTAATCGCCAGCGTACCGACGACGGCCTCCTCGAAGCCCTTCGCGATATCCGCCCGCTGCTTATCGCTTAGCTTACCCTCGCTATCGCCCGCCTCGAAGATTGCAGTGCGCACCGCCGTCTTCAGGCCACTGAAGCTGAAATCCAAGCCAGGGCGATTCGTCATCGGGCGCGGAAAGCTGAATACCCCAGAGCTCCCCTCGAGTGCCAGCTTCGCCACGTGAGGGCCACCCGGATAAGGCAGATCGAGCATCTTGCCCACTTTGTCGAAGGCCTCGCCGGCTGCATCGTCCAGCGATTCTCCAAGCAGGGCATAACGACCAATGCCATCAACTTGAACTAGTTGGGTGTGCCCGCCGGATACCAGCAGGGCCACGAAGGGGAATGTCGGTGGCTCGGCCTCGAGCATGGGCGCCAGCAGGTGCCCCTCCATGTGATGGACGCCGATAGTGGGCACATTCCAGCCCATGCCGAGCGAGCGACCTACCGCCGCCCCCACCAGCAGGGCTCCGACCAACCCGGGACCGGCGGTATAGGCGACGCCGCCAATATCGGACTGATCGATGCCGGCCTTCGCGAGCAGCTCGCTGATCAGGGGCAGCGTCTTGCGAATATGATCGCGCGACGCCAACTCGGGAATCACGCCGCCATATTGCGCGTGAATCTCGACCTGACTGTAGAGGCAATCCGCCAGCAGCCCACGCTCGCTGTCGTAGAGCGCGACACCCGTCTCGTCGCACGATGTTTCAATACCCAGTACTATCAATGACTTGGCTCTCTCTGCTTCAATTTATACCGCTTCTTCGGCCTACTACTGCGCCAAAAAAGAGGCAATCATGCCAAAAATGCGGGCAATTCCCAAATTCCCTGTGCCTCGGCCACTTTCCAGCCATTTAGATAGCGAGATAATGGCTATTTCTTTTGCATTTGGGCCCATGGGGCTTTAATATTAGCGCCCCTGTAATTCCGCGGCCTCGGCTGAAGTCTTGTCTGAACTAAGAGCCCGCTCGGAACTACGCGTAAACTAGCGTGTTTACACTAATTTAACAGCAATACTATAAAGGTAGGTGTTTAGCTCAATGCCCCAGGTAAAACTTAAAGAGAATGAGCCTTTCGATGTGGCACTACGCCGCTTCAAGCGCTCTTGCGAAAAAGCCGGAATCCTAGCCGAAGTGCGTCGTAGAGAATTCTACGAGAAGCCGACTTCCGTGCGTAAGCGAAAGGCTGCCGCTGCAGTTAAGCGTCATCTGAAGAAAGTGCAGCGCGAAAGCAAGAAGAGCCAACGCCTGTACTAGTCGTACCACCGGGCAGGCTCGCCTGAAGCTTGCCCCTCCTGCTGTCCTGCAGGTATTCGGATTATCATGTCTGACAGCCCTCTGAAAGAAGCCATAACCAGCGCCATGAAGGATGCCATGCGAGCTAAGGATAAGCCGCGCCTTGGTACTATTCGTCTGGCCCTGTCCGAGATCAAGCGTGTCGAGGTTGACGAGCGCATCGAGCCCGATGACGCACGCATCATCGGCATACTGGACAAGATGATCAAGCAGCGCCGCGAATCGATTCGTCAGTACGAGTCCGCACAGCGCCCCGAGCTCGCCGCTCAGGAGCAGTTCGAGATCGAGGTGATTCAGGAATTCCTGCCCCAGCCTCTCGAAGCTGCCGAGCTAGCGCAGATCATCAAGTCGGCCGTAGCCGAATCCGGTGCCAGCTCCATGAAGGAAATGGGCAAGGTCATGACCGTCGTGCGCCCACAGGTCGTCGGCCGCGCCGACATGGCCGAAGTCAGCAAGCAAATCAAAGCCCTACTCGCCTAGACTCACAGCGCAGCCCTGCCCTGCATCCCACGCCGATCGACTCGCTCTACATTCAGCAAGCCCATTCAGTTTTGGATACAATGACTGCTTGCGCACGCGGCACCTGACGGACGTTGCCAACGAACTCTAACTCGACCATTCGACAACCGGATTCCTGCCCATGGCTGGCCTTATTCCACAGACCTTTATCGACGATCTGCTCAGCCGAGCGGACATCATCGATGTCGTGGATAAGCGTGTCACGCTAAAGAAGTCGGGAAAGAACTACACGGCCTGCTGCCCCTTCCATAAAGAGAAGACGCCCTCCTTCAGCGTACAACCCGAGCGCCAATTCTATTACTGTTTCGGCTGTGGTGCGGGCGGCAATGCGATCGGCTTCATCATGAACTTCGATCAGGTGGACTTCCCGCAGGCCGTCGAGTCGCTGGCGCGGGACAATGGCATGGAGGTGCCGCGCGAGGAGAGCGCCGCGGCGACGCGTCGGCATTCCGAGAACAGCAAGCTATACGATGTGCTGGAGGCCTCCAGCAAGTTCTACCAACACGAGCTGCGACATCACGGGCAGCGCAAGTCGGCGGTCGACTACCTGAAGTCGCGCGGTGTCAGCGGTGAGATCGCGCGTGACTTCTGCCTCGGCTATGCGCCGCCGGGCTGGGACAATCTGCTGAAAGAGCTCGCTAGCGAGCCCGCCGAGCAGAGCACCCTGCTGAAGGCGGGCCTGGTTATCGAGAAGGAGGCCCGAGGTGGCCAGACCGGCGAGAGTACAGAGACCCAGACAGCCAGCTACTACGACCGCTTTCGCGATCGCATCATGTTCCCCATCCGCGACAGCCGCGGGCGCACCATTGCCTTCGGCGGGCGCGTGCTGGGCGATGACAAGCCGAAGTATCTGAACTCGCCCGAGACCGCCGTCTTTCACAAGGGTGCCGAACTCTACGGCCTGTTCGAGGCGAAGAAATCCAGCAACAAGCTCAAGCGGCTACTCATCGTCGAGGGCTATATGGACGTCATCGCGCTAGCGCAGATGAGCATCCGCAATGCGGTCGCCACTCTAGGCACCGCCACCAGCGAGCGACACCTGACGCGCCTTTTTCGCCTCGTGCCCGAGGTCGTGTTCTGCTTCGATGGCGATGCGGCGGGCAGGACGGCGGCGTGGCGGGCATTGGAGGCGAGCCTGTCCGAGATGCAGGATGGTCGCCAGGTGAAGTTTCTGTTCTTGCCCGAGGGCGAAGACCCCGACACGCTAGTGCGCAAGATCGGTGAGGATGAATTCAATGCCCTGATCGAGGGCGCGACGCCCTTGGAGAAGTTCTTCTTCGACAAGCTCTCGGAAGGACTGGATGTAAAGACCATCGAGGGCCGCGCTCGGCTCAGCAATCTGGCCAAGCCCTTGATCGCCAAGTTTCCACAGGGGATCTATGGCCAGCTCATGTTAGACAAGCTCTCCGAGATCCTCGGCGTGGCGAGCGAATCGCTGGATAAGCTGATCGAGACGCAGGCACCTGCGAGCGGCGCAGCTCCGCCCGCGGCGCCGATGCCCGATGTCCCACCCTATTCGGACTCGAATGAGCCACCTCGGCAAGCATGGAGTCCGCGCCCCAAGAGCGCCGCCTCCAGCCTAAATGTCTACCGCAAACCCGCCGCCGTGAAGGCCATCGAGCTGCTGCTACAGAATCCCGAGGTCGCACTGGCCATCGAGAAGGACCTCTCGCCCCTGCATTCGGCTGGTGACGAGGGCCGGCAGCTGCTGCTCTCCCTCATCGAGATGGTGCGCCGCGACCCCGACACCGACATCCCAACGCTGCTGGGCTACTGCAGCGGCTCCCCCTTCGGTAACCAGATTACGCGACTGAAGAGCGAGAACATCACCCCCATCGAGGGGCTGGAACAGGAATTTCTCCAGATTCTTGACAAGATATTGTCAGATGTCCTTAAGAAGCTGGAATCCCAGAAGCTACGCGAGGCCCTGCAGTCCAAGCTCAGCGATCCGAAGCGGCGCCCGGATGATGACGAGCCCACAGAAGCCATCAGCTAGTGTCCGGCGGCCCAGCAACTAACAGCGAGTCCTGCCTTGCAAATGGCCCGCCCAGGCCCCATTTACCTCCCTTAAGAGCGCACTAATTTAAGCTTTTCAGTGATATACATTCCGGTCGGGAACCCTATATAATGCCCGGCTCACTTTTATCCACCCACTACCTGGCATCCGCGTCAGGGAGACGAGAGTTCATGGCCGATCTAATTGCACCACAATCCAGCCTAAAAGCCTTAATCGCCAAGGGAAAGGAACAGGGCTATCTGACCTATTCCGAGGTCAACGACCACCTTCCCGAATCGATCTCCGACCCGGATCAGGTCGAAGACATCATCCAGATGATTAACGACATGGGCATTAAGGTGTTTGAAGCCGCGCCCGATGCCGACGCCCTGCTACTCAACGAAGAGAGCGATTCCGGTGCCGACGAAGTCGCCGCCGCCGAAGCGGCAGCCGCGCTGGCCGCGGTTGAGAACGAAGCCGGCCGCACCACCGACCCGGTGCGCATGTATATGCGCGAGATGGGTACGGTAGAGCTGCTGACCCGCGAAGGCGAGATCGTGATCGCCAAGCGTATCGAGGAAGGCCTCAGAGAGCTGATGAAGGCCATGGCCTACTTCCCAGGTACGGTCGAGCATGTACTAAACGAGTACGCGCTGATCGACAGCGAAGAGCGCAGGCTGAACGAACTGATCACCGGCTACCTCGACACCTCCGACGAAGAGATCCCAGTGGGCCCGCCAGCAGTCAGCCAACAGTCCGCGAGCGACAAGAAAGATTCAGACGACGATGATGATGAAGATGCAGCCGTCGGGCCGGACCCGGAGGAAGCCAAGATTCGCTTCGCCGAACTGCGCAAACAATACGAACTCACCAGCGCCGTAGTCGGCAAGCGTGGTCGCAACCACGAGAAGGCCGCGAAAGAGCTGGAAACCCTGGGCGAGATATTCAAGAGCTTCAAGCTCACGCCACGCCAGTTCGAGCCGCTGCTTAGCCACATCCGCGCCGTACTCACGCGCCTGCGCCGCCATGAGCGCACCATCATGAGCCTGTGTATCCGCAGCGCCAAGATGCCACGCAAAGTTTTCATCGCCAGCTTCCCCGGCAACGAGGTGAATGGCAAATGGATCGACAAGCACATTAAAGAGAAAGAAGCCTATTCGGAACTGCTCGTTAATGTGAAGACCGAAGTGCTGCGCGCACAGAAGAAGATCCGCCTTATCGAAGAAGAGACCGGCCTGCTGATCTCTGAGATCAAAGACATCAATCGCCAGATGTCCATCGGCGAGGCGAAGTCGCGCAGAGCGAAGAAAGAGATGGTCGAGGCCAACCTGCGCCTGGTTATCTCCATCGCCAAGAAATACACCAACCGCGGCCTGCAGTTCCTCGACCTCATCCAGGAAGGCAACATCGGCCTGATGAAGGCCGTAGACAAGTTCGAATACCGCCGCGGCTACAAGTTCTCGACCTACGCCACCTGGTGGATCCGACAGGCCATCACAAGATCGATCGCCGACCAGGCCAGAACGATCCGTATTCCGGTGCACATGATCGAGACGATCAACAAGCTCAACCGCATCTCAAGACAGATGGTGCACGAGAAGGGCCGCGAGCCCACACCTGAGGAACTAGGCGAGCGCATGGACATGTCGGAAGACAAGGTCCGCCGCGTGCTAAAGATCGCGAAAGAACCGATCTCCATGGAGACCCCAATCGGCGACGACGAAGACTCGCACCTGGGCGACTTCATCGAAGACGCGACGGTAGACTCCCCAGTAGACTCGTCCATCGACGAAGGCCTCAGAGAAGCCACCAAGGACGTCCTCGGCAGCCTAACAGCCCGAGAAGCCAAGGTACTCAGAATGCGCTTCGGTATCGACATGAACACCGACCACACGCTAGAAGAAGTAGGCAAGCAGTTCGACGTAACCCGCGAACGCATCCGTCAGATCGAAGCGAAGGCCCTGCGCAAGCTACGCCACCCGACGAGATCAGACCACCTCAGAAGCTTCCTGGACGAGTAGACGCAACACTGGCAAGACCACGCGGGGCGCAATATAATGCGCCCCGTTTGTTTCTGGAAGATTCAGAAACAATATCTTTTGTTCAGCTTGAGAGTTGTAGTCGAGGTGCCAATTTTTCGAGCGAGGGAGCGTACGGAAGTACGTGACCGAGCGAGAACAAATTGAGCTTTGAGCGTACCGGCCTCAGGCGAAGAT